>JACCDP011276118.1_pt1 | contig 35439 bp, 59 predicted proteins | sample 7445841 | NCBI WGS metagenome assembly JACCDP01 (sample SAMN15323441, study PRJNA562643) | freshwater metagenome | isolation source: river surface water | place: USA:Blue River Watershed | collected 2017-08-17 | reverse complement strand
GCTCCGTTGGTGGCGATAAGTTGTGTCTCCCCAGTAACGGTTTCGTAATCCCCAGCGGCCCAAGCGTTGGCTGTATTTTGAAACTGGGAACCCATCCCAAAACTCCAAAGAACATTTATTCCAACTCCAGTAGTAGTCAACCAAGTTCCTGTTGTATCTCCGGCAACCGTAATTGTTTTTTGTTCAAAAGTATTTGCAGAAGATATGGTGTATGAAAATGGGTATGAGCGAGTACCAGTTTCGTTTATTAAAGAACCACCAAAAGTTCCAGTTACGCTTGAACGAACCCAAAAAGAAAGAGTTACGGTCTTAGCGTTTGCAGTACCCCACCCAAGGTCTGCAATATTGTTTCCTTCAATCCTATGTTGAACCCTATATCTTTCTGTTGTGCCGACACTAGCATCTGCTGTTGTTACTGTAACAAGCAAGGAATTAACAAAACCAGCCGGAGCCGTGCTTGATTGTTGCGCTGTAAAAACTCCATCAGAAGATACACCCATAAGACGGAATCTATCGACTGAATAAAATGCAGCGTTGTCATTTACAGTCACCGCCGCACCAGCATTCCTCTGATCTATCCGCATGTCGCCGTTGATGATGCGGTTCTTCCCCATCGTGTTATAGACGGTCGGAGTACAAGAATTTATGGTTGTAGTGTTACCACCACTAGTATCGGTAATAGCACTTACCTTCAATGTTGACATTTAAGCCTCCAAGTATTTCCAAGTATAGCCGTGAGCGGTGTTTGCTTTACCGTTACAGCATTTTGTAATTCCACTTCTTGATCCTTTGCAAGCATTCGCAGCAGACGCAACAGAATCAAAAACAACATTGTCTTCAATCCTAACGACTGGCCTAGGTTTCTTTCCTCCACCCTCTGGTCTTTTGCGACCATATAGAGGGCTGTGTATGCCTTTAGGTTTTGGTACGCCACGCATAGGACTAGGCTTACCGTACATACCGTTCTTTTCACCAACCAACACTCCGACCATCTCTGGCCTTGGCTTACCTTTGTTTGGATGCGGCTTTCCATAACGGTGGTTTGCCTCACCAGGGCCAGCACCGTCTAGCCCATTCTCATAAATCATGTTGGCCCAGTTTCTATCTTTTGCAATGTTGTTGTCTTCACTGAACTTGATAGCAGCAGAAGTACAAGCATCCTTGTCAAAGTAAAAACCAAGAACATCTACATCAATATCTTTACCGTGCTTCTTTAAGTGCCGTTGCCAGCGAATTCCACTCCCATAGTACTTGTGCATTGACTCAATACGAGTTGTTTTGCAAAAGTACTTTAGCCCAGTTTTGTTATGCTTCATAACAAGCAGAGCTGTGGGAGCAAAGTTCATTTATTGCGGCCCATAGTGTTATTCACCGTGGGCGTGGCTCCGTTAATGGTGACTGTGTTGCCACCAGCGGTGTCGACAATAGAGCTGACTTTAAGCGTAGACATTACGCACCTCCCTTGGGATACTTGTCTTTGACCGCCTGTATCAGTGCAGCCATCTCAGGTGGGAATACGCCAGCATGGAACAGGGCGTCTAGTTGATCGCCAATGGCGGGGTATTCTTTGGCACGATTGCGAGAATAGGCTTTGGCGTTATACTCAGCTTGAAGGCGGGAAACTTCAATGGCAACAGCAACTTCATCAATTGTGACTTGATTACCTTGAGCATCAAATGCGCCAGCGGTATCGTCAATGGTTACTACCGTGGGGTGTGTTGCATAGATTGCTTCGTGTCTCATGCTGCAATCTCCATTACTGTAATTGTGCTTGTGTAACGAGCGTAAAAATCGTTAGGACTTCTGTTGTAGTAAACAGTTCCTGAGTCTGTAACAACCTGAACTTTGTATGTTGTTGAACTAGTTGTTGCTGGACTATCTAAAAAATTACCAGCAATCTGAACTGTTTGGTTTCCGTCAGGACCCCCTTGAAAAGTACCCGCAGTTCCTTGCAATAAACTACCAGATGAGTCTGCTATACAAATAGCAGTTGAATTTCTGACCAAGCGCATACTTGGTGTTGTTGTTTGTTTTCCATTAACTGTGTAGAAAATTAATATTTTATTAGAAGAACTTTGAGGTGTAATTGAAACAGATAAACCAGTAAGATCAACATACGAAGTTGAAGATGTTGAAAATGTATCTGTTTTTGTTGTGCTAACCACCTGTAGCACTTTACCAACACCAGTAAGGCCAGCAAGGCTGCTTGCGCTGGTCAGGATCGTGCCGGCGTTATCAGGCAGCGTCAAAGTCCTGTCAGAGTTGCTATTAGGTGCTGCAATTGTAAAAGTGCCTGTACCGCTGGCGTTGCCTGAGATTGCTACCTTGCTCATGGTTTTGGGTACTCCTGTTTGATAGCGTCAATCGCTGCTTTCCATGCGCCATAGCCGCCGTGGTAGAGCAAGTCGAATTGGTCAGCGAATGAGGGATAAGCAGCAGCACGATCACGCTGGTATTTCTTGGCTGCGTAGTCTGCTTCTAGGCGGGTAATCTCGTCGGCAACTAAAGATTCGTCAATAGTGACTTGATTGCCGTCAGCATCAAATGCGCCAGAAATGTCATCAATACTTACTACATTAGCGTAAAGATTGCGAATGGCTTTATGTCTCATGCTGCAATCTCCAATAATGTAATTGATGCAGTTTCATTCCTTGAATTCATATAAACCGTGTATGCTCCGCCGGATTTTAAATAAATTGTGTAGGTTGTTGAAGATGTTGTTGCAGGAGAATCTAAGTAACAAAATGACATTGGCGCAGATGTTCTGCTTGAGTACCCAAAAACATCTGTGAATCCAAGTGATGATGCTCCACGATACAGTGAGGCATAGACAATGTTATCTGAACTTTGCCAAGTATCTAAATTTCCACCGTTTATAAATGCCAAAATTTTGCTTGAAGAACTTAATGGTGTAATGGATGCAGAAAACCCAGTTGTAACATAACTTGTTGAACTAGTAGAAAATGAGGATGTGCTTGTTGCCTGTACCACCTGTAACACACTACCCGCTGGCAGGTTAGCGTCAGTGATAACGCCGTTCTGTACCAGCGATACGCCAGTTGTTCCGTTAAGTTCTAGTGCCATTTAGATCACCACCCATCTTGAGCCAGAAGGAATCTGTACAGTTACACCGGATGCAATTGTTACTGGGCCGGATGAAAGTGCGTTGTAATTAGTACCAATTGTGTAGTTACTGTTAATAGTGTTTGAGTTTTCCCATAAACCGTTAGCAGTGGTGTTGCCAGAAGCTACAGTATCGTTAACCCAAGCAGTTCCGTTATACTTTAGAACTTGGCCGTTAGCAGCAGAAGTAATAGTTACATCAGACAGATCATCAAGAGCAGGTGTTACATTGATTGTTGCCCAAGAAGCAATAGTACCGTTAGTCGTAAGATATTTACCAGCATTACCTGTTTGACTTGGTAGAGCGTCTACAGCAGCCCACGATAGAGTAGAACCATCAGTGGTTAGGTACTCACCAGCATTACCAGTCTGACTAGGGAAACCTGAAGTAAAGGTATAGGCATCATCCCAGTTGGACTGCTTAGTGGTGGTAGGAATAGCGTAGCCAGCAGTGTAGGTAACTGCTAGAGTACCGCTAGAAGTGATAGGGCTACCAGTAACGGTCAAGCCTGTAGGAGTAGACAAACTAACGCTGGTTACAGTGCCTGCAGAGGCTGTAGTAAACTCTACATCAGTAGCACCAGAGTTGACAGTCAATACTTTACCAGCATTACCAGTAAAGCTAGGAAGTATATTTGTTCGTGCGCCAGCAGCCGTTGAAGCACCAGTACCACCATCAGAAACAGCAATGTCGGTAATACCAGTAATAGAACCACCAGTGATTGTAACATTGCTAGAGTCTTGTGTTGCAATCGATCCAACACCGATGCTTGCTCGTGCAGTAGAACCTGATTCTGCTACAAAGTTTGTACCGTTACCAACAATAAAAACACCGTCAGTTGGTGTAAGTCCAGCAATATCTGCTAGTTGAGCATCATAAGCCTGTACATCAGTTCCGATAACAAGTCCAAGGTTAGTTCTTGCACCAGAAGCGTTAGAGGCTCCAGTACCGCCATCTGCTACAGCAAGATCAGTAATACCAGTGATAGTACCGGCAGCAATTGCTACCGTTGGGATTGTTACTGTACCAGTAAAGGTAGGCGAAGCAATGTTTGCTTTGGTAGCGACTGCTGTGGCAATGTTGTCAAACTCAGTGTTAATTTCTGAGCCACGAACAACCTTGTTAGCGTTTCCGCTAGGTAACGAATCCTTTGCCGCAAAGTTAGTAACTTTGGTATAGTCCGACATTTAAGGTTCTCCTTAGTTTCCAATATAGACTCTTAAGAATCTATATTGAAAACTCCCCAATCCTTGTGAGACTGGGGAGCAGGCTAAATAATTAGCCGGGGATGATCAGAGCAACACCGGAGGTGTCACGCAGTTCACCAACACCGTACAGCGTGTCAGCGGTGAGCAGCGTACCGAGGTACTCTTGCTTGTACTGAGTCTGAACACGAACGCCAAGTTGCTCAACCAGAACAGCAAACTCAGGGTGAGCCATCAGAGCAACACGGGGATCCGTGTCAGCGGTGCTGGAAGTAGCAACCGTGGGGCAGTTGGTCGAAACATAGACCTTAACGCCATACAGATCACCAATCTGACCGTTACGGATGGTGTTGGCAGAACCAACTTCACCAGTGAAGGCTTGCTCGGTAAAACGATCAAGACCCATGATGGTGTTACGAGCAACAGGAGGGATGATGAAGAAGCGGTTGTCCATCGGAACATCAGCATCGTCAAGACGCTGGATGGTGCGACGAATACCGGCATCAGTCAGAGCCGTCTCGTTACCAGAGTTGGTGTTAGCGGTAGCATCCCAAGCAGTCGTGCCGTCACCGCCGATGAAAGCGCCAGAGTAGGAAGTTCCACCCTGCAGACCAGCAGCCAGAGCCAGCAGGTCAGTGTCGATACGAGTAGCCAGAGAGTAACCAGCGTCATCCGTGTAGAAGCGACGCAGCGATGACAGAGCCTGAACTTCGGCAAAGTCTTCGATCAGTCGGCTGTACTCGAAGTGGCTGTTGATGGTAACAGTCTTCTCAGTACCGCTCTCAGCAATCAGAGTGACTTGGCTGTTAGCAGTCTTAGCAGAAGCAGTGCCACGAGCGGGAGCGGGGAAATGAACAACATCGCCCTTCTTACCCTTCATGTTCATCTTCTTGATCAGATTAGCAGCAACAAGGTTTTTCTTGTAAGCGGCGATAATCTCATCAGACCATACCTCAGGAATAAAACCAGCGGAGTTAACCGCACTTTGTACAACATTATTAGTACCGAGTGGCATTTTAAATGTCCTTTATAAAAAGTTAGTTTTTACCTAACCCTGCCTTCTGCATAAGCCGCCATAATCTCAGGCTGCATCATGTCATACTTGTCAGGATCAGTTTGCATGAGTCGAATAATGTCTGCTCGACGATATATCTTCTTAGACGGTGCTTCGTCACTTCCACCAGATACAGCGGTAGAGGCATTTTTAATGGCTTGCGACCTTGCCTGCTTCTCAGCAGAAACAGTCTGCTTTGCTACCCCTTGACGATCCTTCCAAGTGCTAAGGAGTTCATCAGCGGCATCAAAATCAAACTGCTTATCAGCCCTAAAGAACAGTTCAGAACGAACCTTAGAAGCCTTAATCCAGTCTTGAAAACCATTATCTTGAACCACATTAAGAAAATCAGGATGCTTTGCTTGTAAGTTCTGTAGAATCTTTGCTTTCGCCATCTCTACAGCAGCAACTTCAGCCTGCTTTACTTTGGGGTGATTTTCGATTGCCTTTGCTACGGCTGCTTTTGGATCAGAGAAGAAGTCATCTTCGTTTACATCCTCTTGCAGTTGCTGGTTGTTAGCAGTTTGGGCCTTAATAAAGTCATCAACAATCTTACGCAGTTCGCCAACTTCGCTACCCTGACGACCGATCAGCTTCTCAGCCTCACTGTGCATCCGGATAATTTCTTTGAGATCCTTGCCCTTATATTTTTCGGGAATCTCATCGACTTCTTGTTGTTGAACTACTTCTTCTTGTTGTACTTCTTGCATCGGTTGATCAAGTTCTTGAACTTCCTCTGCAGCGACTTCATTACTACCTTCTTCAATAAACTCAGCCATCATTGTCTCCTAGGCAAATAGCTTTTTAGGAAGAACACTTTAATTACTTGCGGGGTTTCCTTTTCCGCTTACTTATACTGATCAGAACGACCAGTTTTTCTTTCCCATGCTATGTGAGATTGGCGGGTTTGTTCCCACTTCCGTGTAGCATCAGGAAAGTCACCGGAAATAGCATCTAGCTTTGACCGGGGTGCTGCAAGTAACTTGGTGGCATCATTACCGCAATGCCTACAAGTAACTACCATTACAGAAGAATCAACAAAGTATTCTTCTTTATGTCCTTTGGCGCATTGAAAGTCATTTAGTATCTTCATCTAATTCCTCGTAAGCCGCCTCTGTTAGGCTCTGCAGGTTGATTAGATAATTGATCATGTCTAACTGACCACGCCTGTACCACAAATCTGCTTCGTCACTGCACTTCGTTATGTCACCAACTGTCTTTGCTAACTCTTGGAAGTCTTCTACAAGGTCTTTCCAACCAGCCTGTACAAATAAGTCAAAACGGTGTTCGTAAAACTGCTGTAGTTCCCTGTCTTCCAAGCATTGTCTCCCGAAGTGAGTGCTTATTTACAATAATAATACTATTATACTCGATGTTGGTAAAAAAGTCAAGTATTATTTAGTATTTGCTCTTGCTGCTAGAACTTGTAACTGAGCAATCTGTGCTTTGGTGTTAATGTCCTTCTCTTTGAGGGCCACATTAGCCAGTTTAATCCTGCGCTCAAACTCAGCGGTAGGATCATTGCTTTCACCAAGGTACTTAGACGCACTGTCAGCCACTGTAGCCTGCAATTCAGCAGGTTTTAGTTGAGCATCTACAATCTCGTTCTGTGCTTTGGCTTGTTTTAGTTGTACATCAGCCTGCAAGTCAGCCAATTCCAACTGAGCCTTCTGCATTTGCAACTGAACAGCCATCTGTTGTGCTTGTTGTTGCTGCGGATTAGGCTGCATCATCTGTGAAAGCTGTGCAATCAGTTCTTCACGGTTGTTTAGGCCACTATTTTCAATAATTGCCTTCAAAACCAGAGGAACAACAGGACTTTCAGGGCCAAGAGTCTTCAACAGGTTCATAAACTGCATCTGTTCGTACTCTCTAGCGATGATTCCAAGGTTAGAAGAGGCCACAAAGTCATAATCAGCAGCAGGATAACGCTCTGGATCAAACTGCATGTAGCGGAAAGCACTCTTTTTAACAAAAGGAATCAAGAATTGCTCTTGGAAGTTAACCAAAGTACGCTTATTCTTCTTCACCAGTGCAGACATGGCAGGATTCAAGCCCTGCCCATCAGCACCGGCAGCAGGAATACCGGCAGAATCAACCGTACCGGTAGCCATGAGCATCATTCGCTCAAACTCTTTGGCAGTTGCAAGGTTAGTTGCGTCAGTATTACCGAACTTAAACGGTAGAAGAGTCTCTGAAGGGTTGCCGTTGGTCAAAATAGTCTTACCGGGACGCACTTCAAACTTGCTACCACGAGGCAATCTGGTGGCATCCATAGCCATCATCGGCACTGTGGTCAATGCTAGGCTGTCAAGATGCGAGCGAATCTGTGCATCAATAGCCTTTTGCATGTTGTAGCCCTTCTCAGCGATACCACGACCCCAGAAGTGGTTAGGCATGGAGTCATTCTGGAAGGCAACAACGGGACGATCCTTCATCATGTAAGGCGTTTCTTCAGCCTTGAGCAGGTACATATCGTTAGCGATAACGACAATAGCCTCTACCAACTCAGAGAACTCTGCACCTACTTGACCAACATCTTGATCACCCTCGGTAAACAAGTCAACATACTTGTTCTCAAAGGCGTTATCCAACAGAGCCTTCGGCACTAGGCCATAATAGCGCATCAACTTGACACGATTCTGCTGATTGTGTACATCTTCTTGTACCGGCTCTAGGTCAGTGTCGACAGCGGTAGACGAGATTTCTGACACCTTCTCGTACATACCAGACTCCATAGCCTGTACAACCTTATGCAGAGGTACAAACTCTTCAATGGCGACACCAAGAGAATCCTCGATAGCAGAGGCATTGGGGTCAATCAAGAAGTTTCTAGGATTGATTGGCTTTAGCGCTACTGCAAAGCGTTGCTTCTCTTCTACGCCTACAGCGGTTAAACCCATCTCAACGATAGGACGCATTGCAGGAGCAAGGTCAGTCTTCTCTTCTAGCGTAATCTCACCGATGCCGGTTCCGTAGACAGCAGACAGCAGTACAATGTCACTGATGGACTTACGAACCTTGTTCTTCTTAAAGTCTTCAGTTAGTTGGTTCTTAACTTGCTCAACATCAATACGCTGCTGGTCAGCAAAGTTATCAGAGATGTCAAAGAACTTCTCACCTCTACCGAACACTGCTTCTTCGATCTCAGCGACATGAGTCTCAATTGCTTGCTGCAGTGCTGGGGTGACAATCTTGGCTCTCTCAGAGTCACGAGTGGTGTCTTCACCAGACCATATACCACGCCATAGGCGCTCATAGGCAAGCCAGTCTTCAAGATAGTTTGTATCTCGGTGATTGCGCCAATCTTCGCATTGACCAAGCACCCACCCTGCTAACTGATTATAATTATCCATTCTATGATTCCTTGGTTAGTAACCTACAACATCGTCCATCGGTGTCCACTCTTCTTCATCAAACTCTTCCATGTTGATTGTTTTAGCAAGCTGGTCAACATAAGAAAGAGCATCAATCAAGTCATCGTGAACCTGAGTTGACGGGAACATCAAATACTGGTCAACAAACTCAGACCAGTCTTCATCACTATTAAGGATAATGCGGGAGTGTTCAAAGTTTCCCTGTAAACTCCACATAATCCTGTCAGTCTTCTTCTGATTACCGTGTGTTAATTCTTCAATGTGAAAGTAATTGTTATACCTTCTCATCAAGGATTGTAGCGGCCCCAATACTGCCTGCCTTGCCATACCCTTCTCAATCCCTACCGCCATCGGTTTGTATTCTTCTACATTCTTAAGAATACGCATGGCTGTCTCATCAATATCCCAGCGACCATGCTCAATCTTCTCTACAAACCATTTACCATCATCAGTGGCCTTCACTACCGCAATAGCACTCTGGTCTAGGCGCTTCTGTGCAGCGGTGCTGGCATTGGCTACATCCTTAAACCCAGCCAAGTCAATCGCTATATACCATGAACCTTCCTTGGGTTCACTGCCATACTTTAACCATTCTTCTTTAAACATTCCACTACCACTGTTGGTAAAGGAAGCCATAAACTCTTGGTTAAAGTGAAAGCTACTCAGTGTTTCCTTTGCTGCTTGTATCTCTTCAGGATCAATCGTGGGATTATCTTTGGTAGTTAAGTGCCAAGACTTCCAATCTTTACTATCCGACTCACCGGTTTTGAATGCGTCATAAAACCAGTTGCGACCATCAGGGGTACTAATTAGAACAGCATCACCTTTTAAGTCTGCCAAAGCTGGTCTTAGAATCTTTGTAAATACATCTTCCTTAACGAACGCTGCTTCATCGATCACACAGAAATACAACTTCAATCCTCGCAGAGCATCAGGGTTCTCTGCAGACCTAATATGAATCTTCCTACCAGTTACAAGCGTAATGTCCATGTTGTTTACATGCGCTTGCTTTATCACTGGCCTACCTTGGTCTAACAAGGCATCCCAAGCAATCTGCCTAGCCTGACCTAGCGTGGGTGCTACATACACCACAGCAGAGCCTTCAGGAGCCTCTAGCGCCTTTGCTAGAAGCATCTTAATGGCTAGGTTACTCTTACCACATCGACGACCAGCAGCAATAACCTTAAACCTGTGGCTGTCCTGCCATACCTCTAACTGCCAAGGTAGAAGCGACCAATTAAGTTCCACTGTCAACCTCTACATCTATAATATCATTTGAAGACTCTATCTTTGGTGTAAGACCAGAGATGTTAATAACAATGCCGCTGCCAGAGCCAGCATTGGAATCTTTATTCTCAAAGAACGATGTCGGTAACGCTCTATCCATCAACAACTTTATCGCTGCCATCTGATGTTGGTGGTTGTCATCAAGAGCAATGTTAATTGTCTTTTGAAGAACATTCTCACCGTTAGTTAACAGCATCCTTGCCATTAACTCTTTAATCTTCTGCGCCTCACCGGGAGGACGACCACGACCTCTGGTAGGATCTTTTCTAAGACGCTTCTCTATCTCAGACTTCTTAGGCCGACCACCACGAGTGTTTCTGCGTTTTTGTCCCAGAGGCTTTAAGACAGGCTGTTCTGTTAAGACAGGCTCCGAAACCTTAGAGACCTCGGAGACAGTCTCGACATCAGAGACACTCTCTGTGTCTTTTTTAAAAGTATTCATTTTTTATTTAGTTCTCTTTCTAAAAAGAAAGGCTATTGTTCTTACAATATTGTTCTTCGTCGTTACGCTGTTAGATCGCTTTAGAAAGAGTTTTTTTTCTAAATCTTAATCTTAATGTTCGTCGTCTTACGAAGTCCTATATTAAGGAATATTCTAGCATATTTTTGTTAAAAAGTCAAGTTTTATTTCATAGGCCTTCGCATTGCACAGTTCAATGATGGTCTTCGCAGTGTTCGTTATTGTCTAGTTTGCTCAGTCTTGCTCACTACTACATTTAGTATTGTTTATCAAAGACTTGTACTAGATCTAGCATAGTCTATTTTTTCTTTTTTGTAAGTCAATGTTGGTCTTCTGCATAGTTTTTTTTTGTATGCTGATGCAGGTTCATCAAAATTAACACAATCATCACCACCCCCACCCCCGGTATGTTAGTGTTGTATTGACGCAACAGTTGCAGTAATTGTATAGTGTTGTATTGATACCACAGTGCAGTGAGGGGCGATGTTGCACCACTATAGTGCAGTGTTGTGTTTGTACCACAATGCACCAGTATAGTGCAGTGTTGTATTTACGCAACACTCAGCCGATGTTGGATAGTGTTGTATTTATGCAACATAACAGAATACTTGAGCAGATTTGTCAAGATAAGGGTTTTCCCTAATGAACTATGCTTGACAATCTAGTCTAATAGCCGTAACCTGTAATTGTAGTATCCGATGCAGTATGAAACCTACACGAAAGGAAACACACCATGAATAAACTATTCTCAGTCTTCGATCAAGTATCCGCCAAGATTTTCAACATGACGGATCGTCAAGACATCATCAACTATTTAGACATGCTAGAGGCTGATATCATCGAAACACCTTACGGTGATATGGTATATGAGCATGCATTTGAACTAGCACAAGTCAGATTCCAACAGCTTGACAATATCAAGACACCAACACAATCGGATCGTTTACCGGCTGATTGGACAATCTAAGGGTTTAACCTAGTTGCGGTCTAGTCTGCTAAAGGCTAGACTGCATTTACCGCAGTATCTCAAACGGAGACTTTACTATGCAAAAGTATGAAATGATTGAAAGACAGTCTTGGGCCTGTATCGCCGAAGCCGTGGCACACTACTATTCGCAAGGCTTTAAGACTAGCGAAGAAAGTGATAATGAGCGCATCATGCTAGACACTACTGGCAAAGAAGTTCGGATTGTAAAGCATGGCCTACTTGATGTTCGCTCTAGCATGATTCAAAGAGTCTAGTGCTATCCATCAGGGCCTTGCAATGCAGGGCTTTGATGGGCTAACATTAGCCGGTGCAGTAAACCTTCGCAGTATCCTAACTTTGGAGAATGACATGATTTACACGACAATCGACAATGCTTCACAATTCCGTGACGAATTCCATCGTTGCGGTCGTGGTACTCAATTTAGCTATGAGGCACTAGGCCTGCTGTTCGACTACTTCGATGAACTCGGCGAAGATATCGAGCTTGATGTCATCGCTATCTGTTGCGACTACTCCGAAGACACGCCAGAATCCATCGCACAAAACTATGACATCGACATCGACGAAGACGATGACGACATCGCTCAGCAGGTTATAGACTATTTAGAGCATCATTCCTGCGTGATTGGTGTCACCGGTGAAGGTACTCTTGTCTACGCTAACTTTTAACATATGTTTAGGGACTAAGCCGGGACTAAGCTGGGACTAAGCTGGGACTAAGTTTAATGTCTATTTAAGGAAAAAAAAATGAAAAATAACAAACTGCCTATTTTCGACCATAGGCGCATCATTGGATTCGCTAGTAGTGCAAAACAAGCAAAGAGCATTGTAAAATCTAGTCTATCTTCAATCCCGGCAGGGTTTGAAATTAGCGTTAGACTTAGAGATACAAGCGTAGTGGATTTGCCTGAGGGTTTTGTTTATTGTGTCTCTTATAAATACTAATTACTCTACCTTTTAAGGGAAAACAAATGAAAAACAAACAAACATTTGACGATTGGTTTGATGCTGAACTATGCAAGGGAGGGATAGTGTTCTGGCTGGCCTTAATTGTGGCCTGCCTAGGGTTCTATTCCGCTATCGCATTGGCACTGGTCATGGGTGGATAACATGACCTATACAATCAGGCAGCTAAATTACTTTAACTCGGTTTATTGGGATGTAATTGACGAAAAGGGGCACGATGTTGGCCTATTCGGAAATCCCAAGACTGCGCAGGTCTTCGCTGACAATCTAAATAAGGGCAGGCCAGTATCATCAATTTATGATCGAATGAAAGGGGATGATAATGAACCCACTATGCGGTGACTGCGCAAGGCCGATGGCATGGCATTGGAAAAGGCGATTGTATGCATGTCGCTACTGTTACCGCTTAAACGGCTCTCTAAGCCGATGGTAGAGTGTTGGTATAGGCAGGTATAGGCTAGACTATTCTAGCGGTTCTAACGGCCTTTTAGAGGCCTTTATGGGGGTTTTATGACTAACGATGAGATTCTTGAAGACCTGCATCACTATTCTTTTGAGAGTGACACCGGTCAAATAGTGTTTGACTCTGTGGCAGAATTGTTAGACTATGCTAATGATTTATTGGCAAAGGCTGAACAATACGAAAGGATTGGAAACCATGAAATGTAAAAGTTGTGATGAGATTTTAACCGACTTTGAGTCGTCTAGGCGGTCATTGGTAACGGGTGAGTATCTGACCCTATGCCAACGATGTTTTGCCGGCATTAAGGACGATGTGCTGGCCTTTGGTAATCCTAGACTGATGACCGAGGACGATGATGATCAGATTGTAGACCAATTGGATATTAAATTTTATAACGACCCTTTTGATGACATCGAAGACGATATCCCATGGAGTGACCGCTAATGGAATCTGAACACTCTGAGCATAGAGAACCTGTTGGTATAGTTCTTGCTAATATAGTATTACTATATTGTAGTATTGTATTTATAGCACTATTGGCATTTAATCTTTATTAATCTTTAATTCTATATATCTCTATATAAATATTAATAGCGATAAGGAAAAATCAAATGGACTCAGAAAGAATCTTTACATTTGCAATTCATGATCTTTTAGAATTAATTGAATGCGGCGAGGTCGATGGTTCGATGGTTGTGTCTACCCTTAACAGGCGGCTACGCAAGCCGGATATCTGGCTAGACATAGCAGATTCTGTTATAGCGGCAAAGAAAACAGAGGAAAGGTACTTCGATGTTGAAAACAGAAAGTAAATTACTCGGCCACACGAATTGCCCACATTGTCCATCGTCTGACGGCTATGCGGTCTACGATGATGGTCATGGGTATTGCTTTGTCTGCAATGAATTTGACAAAACCGCTCAGAACGGCTTAGAAGGGGTTTCTACCGGCTTAGACATACCAGACCCTAGGGAACAGGTCAGCAAAGCCACAGTGACGCCATTAGGGGCCTTGCTGAGCATTCCTGACCGAGGCATTGTCAAAGAAACCTGCAAATTCTACAATGTGACCCAGTCTGATGATGAACATTTCTATCCCTATGGAAGCGGAATCAAAGTTAGGAAAGTAGCGGATAAAGACTTCTATTGGCGCACTAAGTCAGAACAGCCTCTATTCGGCATGGATCGCTTCAATGCTGGCGGTAAGGCTGTCACAGTGTTTGAAGGTGAACTAGACGCTCTTGCTGGTTTTCAAATGCTAGGTTCTAAATATCCTTGTGTTTCAGTCAAGAATGGTGCTAGTGGTGCGGCAAAGGACTGCCAGAAGGCTTATGAGTGGTTAGACAGGTTCGATAGCATTGTGCTTTGTTTTGATGCAGACGAACCCGGTCAAAAGGCCGCTAATGCAGTCGCTGAAATCTTTGGTTCTAAAGTAAAGATTTTTAAACATGCTGAAGGATTCAAGGACGCATGCGACTATTCCAGCGTCAACAAGTCAGCAGACTTTGTCAGGCTCTGGTGGGCTTCAGAGCAGTACATTCCTGATGGCATTATTACCGGATCATCACTCTATGACGCTGTAATGGCTCCATTGGAAAAAGCATCGGCATTCTATCCGTTTGCATCGCTGAATGACTTGACTGGCGGCATTCGGTCACAGGAAATGGTGGTGGTAACTGCTGGCTCTGGCCTTGGCAAATCACAGTTTCTTCGTGAATGCGTCTGGACACTTCTGACCAGCACTAGCGACAACATTGGCCTAATGTTCCTAGAGGAATCAGTTAGGAAAACAGGCTTGTCTATCATGTCTTTGGCTATCAATAAGCCTTTGCATCTAGCAGAGACTGAAGCCACCGATGCAGAGAAACAAAAAGCCTATGACATGACGCTAGGCTCTGACAGGCTTTATCTTTATGACAGCTTTGGGTCTAATTCAATTGACAACATTGTGTCTAGGGTGCGTTACATGGCAAAGGGACTGGATTGTAAGTATGTTTTCCTAGACCATATCTCGATTGTTATCTCTGATCAGTCGCATGGTGATGAACGCAAGGCTATTGACGAGATCATGACCAAGCTAAGGATGCTGGTTCAAGAGACAGGTATCACTCTGTTTGCGGTGTCTCATCTCCGCAGGCCGGATGGCAACAAAGGCCATGAGGAAGGTGCGGCTACTTCCTTGGCTCAACTGAGGGGTTCAGGAAGTATTGGACAGTTGGCAGACATGGTGCTAGGATTAGAGCGTCATGCACAGTCAGATGATCCGATTGAAAGAAACACTACTCGTATTAGAGTTATCAAATCCCGCTATAACGGCGAGACTGGCCCTGCTGGTGCGGTTTTATATGACCGTGTCACAGGAAGAATGACCGAAGTTATTGACACTTTATAGGAGATTGTGTTGTGATGACCTTTATACTTGGTGCTGTTTCATTTCTCGGCTTTCTAATCAGGAGATAAAGATGAGCTACTACAATCATGAAGACTATGTTCACATTGATGCCTACGGCGAACTGCAAGATCAGTTGATCGAGGCACAGCGTGAACTTAAAGGTGCGAACGAAGATGCTGACTTCTTCGAGAAAGAGAATGAAACTCTGAAGATGCAGATTGCTTACCTTGAGTCTAAGTGTAAGACGCTAGAGTGTGCTTTAGATCGCTACAATCTGGTGGTGGCATAGCATGGCTTGGTGGCTGATACTGGTGGTCATGGTCATTTACGCCAGTGTTGGCGTGATGGAAGCAATGCGGGGTAACTGGGCTATGTTCATTGTCTGGTTCGGTTACTCCGTTTCTAACATTGGGCTGGCTTGGCTGGCTTGGAAAGGTTAAATATGAGCAAGTACATTAGACCTTCAGTGCTGAAGATGCACTATGACAGGAAGAAGCAGATGCTTGAGTACATGAAGACTGAGCAGGCATCAACAGATGCGGCAGTGGAGTTGGACATTCCACAGCAGTCTGTATGGCGTTATCTGCGAGAGATGCAGAAGTCAGGACATGTTGTTAAGATTGGTGACAGCTTCAATGCCAAGTACAAGGCCACAGGTAAGCACCTAACATTGGAAGAGCGTCGCACTAACAAAGTGAACACAGGTTTTGTTGTCTGCGGAGTACAATTCTAATGAACAGATTCGATCTAGAGCAGGCTATCTTTGAAGCTGACATGACCGCTGACTTGAAGGCAGCATTTGAAATGCACTGTGACGGCTCACCGATGACACAGGATGAGGTTGACAATATGCTGATGGGTCTGTGGCAAGTCTGTAAACTTCGTCAATGGAAACTTTGGGATACCTTCTGTCGTGTCAATCAGGTTGATGATTACAGGGCAATGAAGGAGGATGTAGAATGAAGATTGAACTAACAGATGAGCAGACCGAATTCATTGCTGAAGAAGAACTTAAAATTTCTTACAAAGTTAATAAAGATGAATTTCCTGAAGACAGAGACGAAGAACTGATCTTTGCTCTAGAAGTTGTCTTAAAATACTTTATGGGTGCTTCTAACTTTAATGAGTGGAAGGATAAGAACACATGAGCAACAATGATCCGCTAAGTATTGATGTTAAGTCCTCAACCTCAACAGTAAGCGAGAAGCAAGAGCCTGTGTATGTGGACTCAAGCAGATTTCCTAAAGACTTTCCAGAATACAAACCAGGGATGACTGTAACAAAACCAAAACAGAAAGAAGACTGGTATGGTCAGCATCAATGGCAGTGTGGATACGAGCGTGGCTGGGATGCAGCAATGGAGCAGAAGCGTGAATGGGTTGGGCTTACTGTTGAAGAGATTGATGATATATGGAAGACAGAAGTCTTTGATGTTCACTACGGTATTGCTAGGATGGTGGAGGCTAAATTGAAGGAGAAGAACACATGAGTGACCTTATTTTGTTGGGCTTTATGTATTTACTTGTCTTATTCGTGTCGTTTGTTTCTATTTCAGTTCGCAGGACAGGAGAAGATGATGAGTAACGAATTAAAAGATGCCTTGTATGAATACAACACAAAAAAAAGCTACAACTTTGTTGCTTTGATCCTTAACCTGATTCTTTTGGCTGTTGTTTTTTGGCTTGTACCTGCCAGTCACTTTACTTCTTACTGGTTTGTTTCTTTTCTTGCTGTGTTCGTTTTTTCTGGTCTTGTCTTTCATTTGTTTTACAAAGCAGCAGAAAGAGAACTTGCGAAGGAGAAGAACACATGAGCAACGATGATGTCATCGCTGAATTAGAGCGTGAAAACCAGATGCTTCGTGCAAGAAATGAACGACTAGAAAAGGAAAACACATGGCTGGAAGCGGCACTAGCGAACGCACAGATTCAACTATTGAACAAGGTCAACGAGAGCAACCATTGACACCTTGCAGTAAAGTGTGTAAATTCGACTATTCTAAAGGAAGGTGTTCAGCATGCAAAAGAACCGAAAGAGAACTGATGATGTGGTCGCAGATGACCCAAGACCAAAGAAGGATGATAATGCTGTCGCTAAAGGATCGCCAGTAAGCATCTCTGCCTGCTACAACAAGAACGGCGTACAAGAGATTTATGTGCTATACTCTGATGGCTCTATCAAAGTGAAAAGGGATGACAGTGGCTGGCAACAGATTGGTGTTTCTTGACATAGAGACGAATACCCAACATGATAGGATATGGTGTTGTGTTACTAAGGCTGACGGGGAAGTAAAGGTATGGACGGAAGCAAGAAAGTTGAACGAGTATTTAAAGGACAGCGACACAATCGTTGGACACAATCTCATTTCGTTCGATGCACCGATATTGAATCGGCATTGGAATACGAAGATTCGTTTGAACCAGTGCAAAGACACCCTACTGATGTCGAGACTACTGAACCCAAACCGAGAAGGCGGTCACAGCCTAGCCGCTTTCGGACTAAGATTGAAGAACCACAAGATAGACTTTCAGGACTTCGACTGCGGTCTAACGCAGGAGATGATTGACTATTGTATTCAGGATGTGAACTTACTTGAAGAGGTATATCATGCACTCGAAAATGAGAAAAGAATTCTTGGATTCTCTAAGCAATCAATGGACTTGGAGCATGAAGTTGCTGCAATCATTGCAAAGCAAGAGCGAAGAGGCTTTAAACTTAATGTGCCTAAGGCTATGGAGTTTGTGGCACTACTCAGGGACAAAGCTGCAGGAATCGAGCAACAACTTCAATCCGTCTTCGCCCCTATTGTTCACACCAGAGTCAGCGAAAAAACAGGAAAGCCCCTCAAAGACAGAATCGAAGTCTTCAACCCCAGCAGCCGGCAGCAGATTTCCAAACGCCTCCAAGAGAAAGGCTGGAAGCCAGAGAAATTTACAGAGAAAGGCCAAGCAATAGTCGATGAAACAGTCCTCGCTAATGTCCCTATTGCTGAGGCTCAACTTATTGCCGAGTACTTGCTGCTTCAGAAAAGGGTGGCTCAGGTTGAATCATGGCTTGAGGCTGTACGAGAAGATGGGCGTGTCCACGGTAAGGTCATCACCAACGGCGCAGTCACAGGACGAGCAACCCATTCATCCCCTAATCTTGCCCAAGTCCCTAACACAGGAAGCCAGTACGGAAAAGAATGTAGAGAATTGTGGGAGTGTGCAGAAGGCTACAGATTAGTAGGTACAGACTTAGCACAGCTGGAATTGCGTTGCCTAGCACATTACATGAAAGATCCTGAATACACTAAGGAGTTGTTGAGTGGCGACATCCACACAAAAAACCAACAGGCGGCTGGCCTTGCTACTCGAAGCCAAGCCAAGCAATTCATCTTTGCGCTATGTTACGGCGCAGGGCCGGAGAAAATCGGCCTTATTGCTGGCGTTAATAAGGCAGAAGGACAAAAACTTATATCTAGGTTTCTGGCAAATACCCCGGCTCTCAAAAGCCTCCGAGAAAAAGTTGAACGCTTGTCAGAGAAAGGGACAATTCCGGGGTTGGATGGTCGTATCCTTCATGTACGATCCACTCACGCAGCCCTCAACACCTTATTGCAAAGCGCAGGGGCGATTGTTAGCAAGCAATGGATGGTTGAAATCAAACGCCAATGTCAGAAGGAGAACATCGAGTATCATCAAGTCGCATGGGTGCATGACGAGTTGCAGTGTGAAGTTAGACAGGAGTTTGCTGACAGATTTTCAGTGATCGCTGTTGAAGCTGCCAGAAGGGTTACAGATGTTTTCAATATGCGTTGCCCTATGGATGCTGAATCAAAGATTGGTTTAAATTGGTATGAGTGTCATTAAAGACTTGACTTGGACATATTTTTATGGTAGACTTCATAAATAGGAGGAAACCATGTACCAACTTAAAAACAAACCACAAGCAGAAATGACAGCCACGCCAGAAAAATATCCTCAGGGATTCTTTAAGGAAAAGAAATGCAGGCACTGTGGTACAGAGTTCAAGCCACTAGCGCCTAGTCATCTATACTGCTCACAAGAATGTGCTGACCACGCTTTGTCAAGTAATTACCTTAAAAGAACTTATGGTATAACCTTAGAACATTATCAACAACTTTTAGAACAGCAAGACGCTAAGTGTAAGATATGTGATTCAGAAGGTTTTGTGATGAACAAAGATAGACACAAGGTCAAGTTAGTGGTAGACCATGATCATGAGACCGGTAAGGTTAGAGGACTTTTGTGTCACAATTGTAATAGGGCTTTGGGGTTATTCAAGGACAACCCCAGAATCATAGAAAGTGCTGTAAACTACTTGGAGAGTGAATGAAGATTGATCCAGAAGTATTTGAACAAGGTATATTTATCTGGGAAGACACAGATGATAACCTTAACATCGGAATGTCAGAAGAGTTGCAGGGCGATCCGCTTTATGCTTTGTTTCTCTTGACAGAGGCTGCAAGATCCATTACCATGCAGATGTTGCAGTCACAAACCGCCCACTAGGGCATAACCGCAGTATCTCAGAAAGGAAGTAAAATGAACGATCTAGTTAAACCGGTAAAGATTAAGGCTGAAGTTATGTGGTGCTTCCACAATAAGCCTAACGAGATGTCTGGCAAGTATCAGATGGATCTTTGCAATCTATCTGAAAACGCTGTCAGCGCACTTGAAAGTCTCGGTTTGGAAGTGCGTAAGCGTGAAGACAAGCCTGAGAAGGGTTTCTTCATCACTGCTAAATCTGCCATGCCTATCAAGGTATTTGATGGCAAAGGCGAAGACCTATCCAATGTTGCTATCGGTAACGGCAGCACTGCGGTAGCAGTTATCAGTGCCTATGACTGGAAGTGGAAGAACAAGACTGGACGCTCCGCTACCATCAAGAAACTGGTGATTGAGGAACTTCAAGCGTATGAAGCGCCTGAAGGTAGTAATCAAGACGATGATATTCTTTAAGGAGAGAAAATGTATATCGTTAAAGTAAATGGTAAGAAACTGACCCTGAAGACTTTCAAAGAAGGATTCAAGTCCTATGAGATGGCTCGTAACGCTGTTCGTCGTTATCTGCGTAGCCTTGGGCTGGATCGCACACTGGGTCGTAACAATGTTGCCATTGTAAAGGCCTAACATTGATTGCCCTTATTGACGCTGATTCTATCGCTTATCGTATCGCCTTCGGTTGCAATGATGAACCGGCAAAGCTTGCGTTAAGAAAAGCATCAGAGTTTTTAGAGGAACTTGTCTACACCTATGTTGATACTGATGATTGCGAAGGCTATCTTACTGGCAAGACCAATTATCGTCATGACATAGCCAAGACAGTTCCTTATAAGGGCAACAGAGTATTAGAGAAGCCTAAGCATCTTGGGATTATACGAGAGTATATGATCAATGCTTGGGCTTTTTCAGTTCAGGAAGGTCAAGAAGCAGATGATGCTGTCTCCATCAGAGCATACGAACTTGGCGAAGAAGATTACATCATTTGCTCCATTGACAAAGACTTAAACAATGTGCGTGGTTGGCACTACGACTTTGGTAAGAACAAGAGATTTTATGTATCTGAGGAAGAAGCAATCAAGAACTTCTATACTCAACTATTAACTGGGGACAGAACAGATAACATCCCCGGATTGAAAGGCATTGGCCCAAAGAAGGCTGAGAAGATCCTCGATGGTTGTAACACAGAACAAGAGTTGTATAATGCAGTGTTAGAAGCCTATGATGGCAACATTGAGTATTTAACGGAGCAAGGACAACTACTATGGCTGCGAAGAGAAAAAGAGCAACTGTGGCAACCCCCAGTGTTTACTACATAGAGTGGGTAGATGCTGTTGCTGATGTTGGCTGGGAAGCCGCTACAAAGGCTGAGATACACCCATGCTTCACCATTGGGTTTGTCATTGATGAAACAGATGATGCCTTGTGTCTTGCATTGACTTGGTCACATAACCAAACCAATGCTAGGATGCATATACCGAAGGCATGGATTAAGAACAAGAGGAAGATAACAATTGAAAACAAGCAGCGCAAAACAAAAAGGAAGACTCCTGCAGCAGTGGGTCAGAGACTACCTGCTCAAGATGTTCCCGACACTGGAGCCTGATGATGTCAGATCAACAAGCATGGGCGCACAAGGCGAAGACATCCAGTTTAGCCCCACTGCAGCCAAACGAATTGGCATTTCTGTCGAGTGCAAAAGCAGGGATAGAATTGCCGTATACAGCTTCTTTGAGCAAGCGAAAGCAAACACGACTGGAGAAAGAGCGCCTATCGTTGTTATTAAGCAAAATAGAAGCAGCCCCTTGGTAGTCTGTGATGCAGAGTATTTCTTTAACCTTCTAAAGGAAAACAAAGATGATTAACAACTATGAGTTTATTTTTCGTGAAAAAGAAGATGACCTTGCAGGCTTTCCTGCTTCTCGTCACATTCGTTACTGCGCTGACATTCACGCAGATGAGCCTTGGTCTGTTCCGCTAAAAGAGTTTGTATCTTTTCTGGGGTCTATTTATGGTTATGACATTCGTGAGAAGATTATTATTAAATCTCTACTTCCTGATGATTTTTTTGAAACTGAAAGCCCAAACCAAGAACTGACTGACAAACTTCAAGAAGAAGAAACCAACTGGGAAATCTTTAAGTGAAAATCTGCACAGGATTAAAAATTTGTTCTAAATGTAGAGAATTTAAAGATGTTTCTATGTTCGGAAAGCACTCAAAAGAAAGAGATGGCTTGAGAGGTGTGTGTAAAGAGTGTCGAAAAAAAGAAGCTGTTGGATATTATCTTAAAAAAGATAAGCAAAAGCATCTTTTAGAAACATTAAGAAGCAGGGCAAAAAATTTAAATGTTCCTTTTGATCTGGAATACGAAGATTTGACACCGCCAGAAAACTGTCCTGTTTTTAATGTTCCCTTGGAAAGAATTGAAACTTATAGTAAAGCATCTAAAAAGTTTTCTCCTTCCGTAGATAGAGTTGTTCCAGAACTAGGGTATACTAAGAACAACATTCAAATCATCAGTAATTTAGCAAATATTATGAAACACGATGCAACAAAAGAACAATTAGTTTTGTTTGCTGAGTGGGTTTTAAAAACTTATAAGGAGTAAAGAAATTAAAATTCTTCTTTTAGATATAGAAACTTCACCACTGACTGCGCATATCTGGGGTTTAAGAGACCAATACATACGCCCAGAAAATCTGCTAGAGTCTTCCTATGTTCTTTGCTGGGCTGCTAAATGGCTCAATGACAAGGAAGTGTTCTTTGACTCTGTGAAGCAGTCTTCTGCAAAGACTATGTTGCGTAAGATTCATAAACTGATTGATTCAGCAGATGCAGTTGTTCACTACAACGGATCTAAGTTTGACATTCCTACGCTGAACAAAGAGTTTCTGCTTCACTCGCTGCCGCCACCAGCACCATACAAGCAGATTGACTTGCTTAAATCTGTGCGTCAGCAGTTTCGTTTTCCTAGTAATAAACTAGACTATGTTGCTCAACGATTGGGACTAGGAAAGAAAACTGAGCATGAAGGTTATACACTGTGGGTCAAGTGTATGAACAAAGACAAAGATGCTTGGTTGAAGATGGAAGAGTACAACAAGCAAGATGTATTGCTGCTAGAGAAAGTATATGCGAAGGTATTGCCTTGGATTAAGAACCACCCTAACCATAACCTGTTTGATGGTCACGGCTGTCCTACTTGTGGTTCTAGTAAACTACAGAAGCGTGGATTTGCTTATACAACTACTGGCACATATCAACGATACCAATGCACTGATTGCGGTAGTTGGTCTAAGTCAACCAAAGCTGTGAAAGAAAGTGTTAAAATAGTCAATGCAGCCGGTTAACCTCTGGAACATAAATTACTTCTTTGATAAGGCTTTTACTGTGGACATTAAACGATTGAATGATGTAACCCCTGAAGAGTGGACTAAAGCAAACACTCAGCATTTAGGCGAACTGCTAAAAGAAAAGATAGGTATTCGTGCTGTTCTTAACGAGCGTGAGAAGAACTATGGTGATTACAGCGATGTCTCTGACACCAGCCAACGCATCAAGAATGTTCTTCGTCAAAATCCTAACTGGGATGAGTTGTATCAGTTTCAGCGTGAAAGCCTTGACATGATCGCTAACAAGATTGCTAGGATTGTCAATGGAAACAACGAATATGTCGACTCTTGGGTTGACATTTCTGGCTATGCACAACTAGTCGTTGACAGGATCAAAGAAGACTGATGGCGATGGGTTCTAACGCAGTCATTCCTGAACTGCGTAAAGCATACCAAGCACTCTACGCTGGAAACTACGAAAGAGGCTTCCAAATGCTAGAGCATAGGATTCCTAATAAGTATCCTATCGGTAACGGTGATCGCAACTCCTACACAAGGTCAATGATCTGGCATCCCGGTGTACCTGTCAAAGGAAGACACATCGTTGTAGACCACGAAGGCGGTAGAGGCGACATCATCCAGTTCTCTAGGTTTATTCCATTGCTAGAAAACCTTGGAGTTGCCTCTATCACTGTCTTGTGTCTGCGTGAACTGGTTTCATTGGTGCGTAGACTAGGCTATAGGACGCTACAACGGCCTGACGATAGCATTGAAAGGGGTAGTATTAGGATCAAGATGATGAGCCTGCCAGCGCTTCTTTTAGAGCATGGCCTGTTTCCTAAAACTTGGACAGACAAGCATTACAAGTCAGAAGGCTACTTTGCCAATCCCAGCATTACAGAAAAGAATGATAAAATAGGTATTCAATGGTATACAACCAATAACTCTTGGAACCATAAGTACAGGAAGATACCGCATGAACTGGTTGAGAAAGTTGTCAATAAATTCCCTACTGCCGACATTGTTTCTCTGCAAATGGAAAATACTTTCTTGACTAAACACCTAAATTGTGATAGCATGGCAGGTTCCGCTGATGCGATTCAACAGCTAAAAGCGGTTATTGCCATTGACAGCGCAGTATTGCATTTGGCAGGTAGTGTTGGTACTAAAACTTATGGCTTAGTCGGTAACGGTGATAACTTATGTTGGAGATGGTTTCCAAAGCAGCCTAAGACTTCATGGTATGACAGCGTTACTTGTATTTACAATGAACCTTATGACAACTGGGAGACATCTATGACACTTGCACTGGAGGAACTATGCCATTGACTTTAACTGATGTTATGAGTAGACTAAAGCAACTGGATGAAATAACTTTATTGGAGGTGTTAAACATTACAGCAGAAGATCTAGTGGAACGATTTACAGACAAAATTGAAGAAAACTACGAAGAACTAGAAAGAGAACTTAATGACTAAACTAGACAGCTATTCCAGCTTTATCGCTAAGAGCCGCTATGCTCGGTTTCTGAATGACAAAAAGCGTCGTGAACATTGGCCTGAGACTGTTGCACGATACTTTGACTTCCTTGAAGAACAACTCAAGAAGAACAATAATTATGCCTTGACAAAAGAACTTCGTGCTGAACTAGAGCAGGCTGTTCTTAACTTTGAAGTTATGCCTTCCATGCGTGCCTTGATGACTGCTGGTAAGGCTGCAGAGCGTGACAACACTGCTGTTTATAACTGTAGTTATCTTCCTATTGACGATCCTAAAGCCTTTGATGAGGCCATGTACATTCTGTTGTGTGGTACTGGTGTAGGCTTCTCTGTGGAGCAGAAGTATGTTAATCAGTTACCTGAAGTGCCTGATCAGTTGTTTGATAGTGAAACTGTTATCAGCGTTCCTGATAGCAAAGAGGGGTGGGCAAAATCTCTTCGTCAACTCATCGCTCTACTATACTCTGGCGAAATTGCAAAGTACGACTTATCTCGCATCAGAGCTGCAGGAACACGACTTAAGACATTTGGTGGAAGGGCATCAGGCCCTGCACCATTGGAAGAACTTTTTAAGTTTTGTATTTCAAAATTCAAGGGGGCCGCTGGTCGTAAACTTACTTCCCTCGAGTGTCACGATATTCTCTGCAAAATCGGGGAAGTTGTTGTTGTGGGTGGTGTCAGACGCTCGGCAATGATTAGTCTGTCTGACCTTGAAGATGACAAGATGCGCCATGCTAAGGCTGGTGCTTGGTGGGAACAAAATGGTCAGCGTGCTTTGGCGAACAATTCTGCTACTTATCTTGCTAAACCTGATATTGGGCAATATCTGGATGAGTGGACTTCTCTTTATCATAGCCATTCTGGTGAGCGTGGCATTTTTAGTCGTGCTGCCGCAAAGTCTACGGTAGCAAAACTAGGCCGTCGTGATGTCAACTATGACTTCGGTACTAACCCTTGCTCAGAGATCATCCTGCGTCCTTATCAGTTCTGTAACCTGACAGAGGTAGTTGTACGCTCCACTGATACGCCTGAGTCTCTGCTGCGTAAGGTTCGTATCGCTACCATCATGGGTACTTTCCAATCAACTCTGACGCACTTCCCATACCTGCGTAAGGTCTGGAGCAAGAACACTGAAGAAGAGCGTCTGCTTGGTGTGTCATTGACCGGTATTCTTGATAACAAATGGATGGGTGAAGTAAGTGACGAAACTAAGAAGCATCTTGAATCAATGCGTGATGAAGCCGTTCGAGTCAATGCTGAGTTTGCAACTACTCTGGGAATCCCTCAGTCGGCTGCGATCACTTGCGTCAAACCTTCTGGTACTGTCAGTCAGCTTGTTGATTCTGCCTCTGGTATTCACACTCGACATAGCCCTTATTATATTCGCCGTGTTCGGGGTGATAAGAAAGATCCTCTCACGCAATTTCTGATCAATGCAGGCATCCCTGCTGAAGATTGTGTAATGCGCCCAGAGTCAACCACTGTCTTCTCATTCCCTAAGAAGTCACCTGATGGCGCTCGTGTGCGTGAAGACTTGACCGCTATTGATCACCTAGATGTGTGGTTGATGTATCAGCGTCACTGGTGTGAGCATAAGCCTTCCGTCACCATCTCTGTCAAAGAACATGAGTGGATGGATGTAGGCGCTTGGGTGTGGAAGAACTTCGATGAAGTCTCTGGTGTTTCCTTCTTGCCTTACGATGGCGGTACTTATCGTCAAGCACCTTATGAGGATTGCACCAAAGAGCAGTACGAGGAACTATTGTCGAAGATGCCAGCAACAATCAACTGGGAAGAACTAGTTGAGGCTGACGACAATGTTGAAGGAGCGCAGATGCTGGCGTGTACTTCTGGAAGCTGTGAAATCTAAGGAAACTATATGCAAATAACTCTGAGTCTGATTGGTGGATGTATGTGCGGTTTTGAGTATGTCTACGATGACGACTCAGAGTTAAACCATGTAGTTGTAGACTTGTTTATAGTAAGGCTGATGTTTACTTGGGAAAAGAGTTAGTCTTCCAAGAACAAAGCCACCTCTGCCTGTCTACGCCTTACTAGTCCTTTTTGAACTTGACCACCAGCCTTGGTGTACATCATAAAGGCTTCAGCAATTCTTTCTGGGTCTTCATTACGAAGTATGCGCTGCCTTGCTGTTGATCGCTGAAACCCACCTAATCCGATGTTATAAGATAGGCATACACAAGCATCAAATAAGCCTTGGTTGCCTGCTAAGTTCGGTGCAAGTTTAAGAACACCACGCTCAAAAGAGCCTAGTAACTTCTTAAACCTTTTCTTTAGTTCTTCCTTGTCCCATACTCTGTTATCTTCAGGCTTAAGCGGATACTCTTTCCTAATTAAGCCTGTGTAACCTTCTTTACGAACCATTGGCAGGCGAATCTGATCTTGGTATAAGACTTCACCCCAGCCAACAGTCCAGATATGAGCAGGACAAAGATATGGCTTGTTTCTGTAACCTTCAAACTGGTGCATCACATGGATGCCTTTGTCAGAAGTCTGCACTACTTCTTACCCCACTGACGGCTTCCAAACCAAAAAGAAATGATTCCACTGAGCAATGCCATTTCATCTTCAGAGAAGATAACATCGCTTGCTTTGATCATGTCATCGACAGACTGGATCTCACCAGAGAACATGAACCATCCTGCTAGTGCAAGGTTAATCAAGAACAGCTCAATAACAAAAATAAAGGTAACTGCGGGGCGAACAATTCCGTTAAGGTCTGCAACTCGCTGGCTTACTCGATCCATCAATTTTGAATTATCTGCTAACGCATTACCTTGACGCTCTGCATCGGTCTGCATAGCAATCTGCTCAGTTTTAATCTCTTCAATCTTAGCCTGAGCAATGAAGCCTTCCTTGGCTAGTTGTAGTTCACGCTCAGTCTGCATCTGAGCAAGTTTAAGTTCATGGGCTTTGTCAGCCTTGTCTTGAAAATACTCTAGTACCTTAGGCAAGCCAGAGGCGAAGAAACCAATTGCTGATGAGATAAGTGATAACATTACATTGCCTCCGACATTGCTCTAATAGTTCCGTTAATCCACAAGATAGCCGTGATGATCGCAGCCAGCAAGAAACAGTAGACTTTTAACATGAATAACTTCTTCCTGTCGTGTCCATCTTCGTTGTAAATCTTTTCCCAATCTTTCTTCATACGCTCTTCTATGCTGTTAATTTCGTCAACAGCCTTCTGACCGTATTTACGCTTTACTTCGTCAATCATTTCTTGACGCATATCGTGAATCTCTCTGAATCTTTTCCATTCATCAATGGCTTCAAAGAAGTGCGTATCAGGCTTTCGTACAGCCTGTTTACGCCTGTAAGCAGCCCTAGCCTTGAGGTCAGCCTTGCCTAACTCGGCAATGTCTTTACCGAGTTCTTCAATCTCTTTACCAACGGCTAGACCTTCCCTGATGCCAGCAACAGCGGTTCTGGCAGCGCTAACGATTGGGTCAGACATTACTGCTCTTCTTCTGCTACATTAGAAGAAATGTTGTATTCCGTTAACAAAGAAGAACCAGCAACGCCACCAGTTCTAGCGGCTTCTTTAGTTACTTTCTTACCGGCTTCTTTTAGTAATGGGCTACGAGAACGCAGCAAGAAATCAGCAATCTCTTGGCCCATGTCGCTGTACAAGGCTCTTGTAGTTCCTGTGACAGCAGCACCTGTTACCGGATCTGCGAACAAGCCGATAATTGCACCGCCTTTAGCAAGACCAGCCAAGCGCCCTTCAAGAACAGCACCGGGGGTTTCACCAATAACTTCCATTGCTGCTTCTGCTTCTTTTTGACCACGAGCAAGTCCCATAGCAAACCGAGACTTCTTCCGTGATTGATCGGCCTGTCTAACAGCCTGCTGATATTGTTTAGGAGTAAACACACCACTCTTAGCGCCGGTGTTAGCTGCCGCAATCTTCATAACAGCAATATCACCATAAGCACTATCAATCCTACGCAATTGAGGTGTAAGTTTTTGGTTTTGATCGTAGACAGCCCCTTTAATCTCTTTCAAAACTAACTGCAAAGCATCGCCAATATCTCGTTCAGTGGCGTTAGCACTAGACAAATAACGAATTGCTTGACCACGCAAGTCAGACTCTATCTTTTTGATATCTTGACCAGTGATGACTCCTGAAGGAGGAAAGCGATCAAGAACAGTTTTATTTACAATTGCTGATGCAGCGTCTCTCTGACCTTGCGACGCAAGAGGCGCTTTATTCAAAGCATTTAGAATTGAACTGCTTTCTTTCGGCGTAAGAGTAAAACTCATCTTAGAAAGAACATCATCATAAGCAGCATCTACTTGATCTGCAGCAAACTGAACAGCATCACGACCTACGGCTTCTGCTGGTAGTTTTGTTTTAATCTTAGACAAGGCTTTGTTAATAACACCTTTGTTAAAATCAAATAATACCTTCTGTCGTTGGTTTTCAATAGCGGTTCCAACCAAAGGTAGGTTCTGTGCAAACTCTTCCAAAGCCTTAACAGGCTCACCAAGTTTCTGACCGACAGTTCCTTTAACACCTAGTTCACGCATTGTCTCTTCTGATTTACGAAGAAGAGGATTTAATACATCACCAGCGGCTTCAAAGACTTTTTGACCAGCAGCACCTGCTACAGCACCGCCAGCAACTTGTTTAAGTTTTTCTTCTGCAAAGTCGCCTTCTGTGACAGGCTGCAAAGCAGCAGTAGCGCCACCAGCAACAGCAGCGCCTCTTAAACCAGTACCTGCTAGACGAGTAGCAGCAGTACCGGGTACAATACCACTGACAATGTTGCCGCCTAGACGACCAACATCAAAACCTTCTTCACCACGCTGTTTTCTACCGGCTTGATAGGCTTGCTCTTCTTGTTGAACCATCTGACCTACACCGCCAGCGGGCAACGGAGAAACTAAGCCGTATTCAGCCAATACTGCATTGAGTTTGTTTACTTGCTCTACCAAAGGCTGAGGCAACACCCTCTCAAGCAACTGAGCGCCTCCGCTAAGAGGATCTTTCAACCCCATAACAAAACCGCTAGTAGGGGCGGCTACTTGAGGCTGTGCTTGTGGCTGTGTGCCTGACATTTCAGAAGCAATTTCATCAATCTGATCTTCAGACAGTTCTTTTTCAGTAGTAATCCTACGACCACCAATTACATAGGTAGGCATTATTATTCCTCCACCGTGTATTCAACACCACTCTTTGTTTTCTTAGTAACTGTCTTTTTACCAGTAACGGCTTCCATAGGTTCTTTACCTTCACGAAGAGCAGTATTCTGTGCTTTTAATCTTTCAATACCTCTATTGATTTTAGTCTTGGCAGATTTAAGAATGTTCTTAATACTCTGTTCTTCAAGAGTGATGTCACCACCAACCACACGCTGCAAGAAGCGAAGTTCTTCGTTAGAGTCGTTACCACCAAACTCTTTTAGCATCGGAATAACAGTGTTGTTAATTTCTGCCAAGAAACTCTCAGTATTAATAACCCTGTTTTTATCACCAACAGCGCCCAAGGTTCCCTTAGCAATACGCTTTTGAATCTCTGCATACTCGCCGCTATAGATTCCTTTTGTAAGATACCCTTCAGCAGCGGTAATGCTATCAATTGCTTGTTGTTTACCCGTGATGTTTGCTCGTGCCTCTCCGATTGCTTTACCTTCAGCTTTGTCGGCTTCTTTACCCATTACAGCAGCAATACCAGAAAGGTCAACACCTTTTGGTGCTTGAATCTTGACAACACGCTCTAATGCTCTTTTTTCTGCTACTTCAGCAGCAGTTAGACCCTCTGTTGCTTCTTTAGTCTCTAGTTCAACCAAACGATCAGCCAGCGGTTTACGCCCTTCTCTACCAGCCTTATCTGCTTGAGCAATGTTCTTGGCGGCTTCTGATTGTACTTTTGAAAGTTCTGCTTGACGCATTAGTTGCTGGTTTCTAAACTGCTCTGCAGCCCCTTTAGCCCTCAAAGCACGATCAGTCAAACCAGCCTTAGAGTATTCATCGGCAAGAAACTCAGCATAAGCAGCCATGTCACCGCTACGAAGAATATCTTGTCCTTTTTGTTTAATCTGGTTTGCAACATTGTCCTCAATCTCTTTAGGCGTCTCAATACCAAAGACACCACGGCGTACAGCGCCACCTAGTTGCTGTGCAGACTGCCCCAGATCCTGTGCAATCTGTGAGCCAGCGAACACAGCACCACGACCGGGGGTAAGTTGTGCAACCTGCATTGCTTGCTGATCTCTAGCCCTTTGATAAGCCTGTGCTTGCTGTTCTGGGCTAGGGCCAAACAAACTCTGTAGCAGAGTGTTTGTAATTTGGTAATCGTTAGTCGCCATGTTATTTCCTATTAGAAAAGCCTGCCAAGATTGCTAAACAGAGTAGAGCCAGTGTTATACAGGTTATATGCCTGCTGTCCTGTGTTAATTAGGTTTTGAGCTGTGCCTAATGTAGAACTACCGGATGAAGAAGCGCCTGCTTGTGGAAGACCAAAGATATCTCCAATAGTGCTACTGGCTGCTTGAGAAAGTTCTCGCTGCCTTTGTGCTTGAACATCAGCAGCATTAAGGTTCATGGCAGTTTGATAGCCAAGGCCAGTCAAACCTGCTCTCAAAGCATTAGCAGCATCGGTCTGACCAAGTTGGGTCAAGCCAATGCCAAGTGTTCCAGCCTGTCCAAGTCGCTGTGCTGCTTGTGCTTCAAGACCAGTACCAACACCCAGCAAGGAAGTACCAAGAGCGGCTTGACGCTGTGCTTCGCTAGTGCCAAACTGCTGTGCAGCCAACGCATTCTGCGCTCTAGCAGTTTCTTGAGCAGACAACAAAGATTGGAAGTAAGGATTAACGCCAGTGACAGCACCACCAACAGTGGGTAGATTTTGACTAAACCCAAGCAATCCTTTTTGACCAAGACTACCCAATAGGCGATTCTGTTCAATCTGTCGTCCCGGTGCTTGCAGTGCTTCTAGTTGACCAAACAAGGTTTGACTTGCTTGAGCAGGATTGATAGCACCGAAGGCTTGACCAGCCTGCTGTGCTGTCTGCTCTGCAATGCTTTGATACGGAGCAGCCAGAGTAGTCGTAGCACCAGTAGGCGTAACCTGTGCGCTGCCAAGGCCGCTAGTAACAGTATAAGGAGTGAACGGAACAGCGGAGGCAGCACCAAGTTGTTCTGCTCTTGCTGCGGTCTGTGCGCCTAGTTGACGCTGATCTTCTGCTATCTGATTTAGTAAGTCTTGCCTCAGATAAGTCTGTGCAGCAGAACCAAGAATCTGACCAAGTTCACTCTGAGTCAACGATTTAACAAGATCACCTGCTTGGTTAAACAACCTACCTGCTTGGTCAATAAATGAACCATCAGATAGCACAGTACCGGTAATAGCATTACCAGTAGCGTCTACACCAATAATTCCTTGACCAAGGACAGAAGGATTATTAACAAGTGAACCAAGTTCACCAAGAACAGCAGTAGAGCCAGCAGCCGTGACTCCGGTAGCGCCTAGCGTACCTCCACCAGCAGCACCGGTAAGAAGACCTTGCCCACCACCCATCGTTGTCAGTCCCGGTGCGCCAGCACCAGTAGCAGTAAAGCCAAGACCAGAGCCTGTGGTAGTTAGGCCAGTTGTTCCTTCAAGACCGCCTATTAAAGACCCTCCAAGGTTTGCAGCAGGCCCTGCAGTGGGAACGCCAGCACCAGCCAGAGCGCCTCCAACCCCCGCAGCAGCAGTTCCAGCAGCGGCTAGTTCAGCAGCGGTAAGACCGCCTACAGTCAGTCCAGTGCCTAGAGCGCCGCCACCGATACCGGCAGCGGTAGTGCCTGCCGTAAGGCCAGTAGCGCCTCCAGCGCCGATAGTGAGTCCAGTGCCTCCGGCAACACCGCCAGCAGTACCAGCACCAGCAGCAGTGCCTGCGGTAGCACCACCAAGAGCGCCTGTGGCTAGTGCAGTTCCGCCAGCGACTACGGCAACAGTAGTCCAGCCACCGGGGATTTCTTCGTTAACAAAGTCATCAAGATCAGCGCCAGCTTCGGACACTGAGCCAACGATGCCACCGCTATCGTCGATGCCGACCACATCATCCAAAAAACCGCCTACTGCTCCGCCCATTATTTTCTCCTATACCATACTTGGTAGGTTTGGTTTTCTTTACCGGCTACATCCTTAAGCCAAGTAAATCCATACCACTTAATAAATTTCAATTTAGGTTTATTTTCTTTGGGGTTGTGCAGTACATACAGATCGCTATTTAGCATATCCATCAAATGCGCCCAATCCTGATCCATCTGTTTCTTTGTTTCTCGGTTCCACTTATAAACATCACAGTGAACCCACAACTTGTTTGCGTAATTCTCTAACCAGACATAGTGGGTCTTTCTTAGAATTACAGGAACACGATTAATACTCAAAGACATTAAATCGTTCTGCCAAGCACCGAATAAATGTCTACTTTTTGCAGAGAAACAACAGATCCGTTAATCAACGCCTCAAGACCAATCTGAATAATGTTTCCACTTCCAGAAAGCTGTTGCTTGATTTGTTCAAAAGGAACAGACAATGAGTATTCTCCTATACCATATTCAGCAATCCCGTACTCTGCTACAGAGTTTGCAGCAGTGGTAAACTGAATGCTGTTGTAACCAGCAGTATAATCGAAACTCCAGCGAATGTCAAATGTTGTGTTGCTTGCTCCCAACACCGTAAACACAATCTTCTTCAACATCTTCGTGACTGAAGGGTTGCCAAAGTCGATATAGGGAGTATAGTAAGTAAAAGTATAAGTTCCACCATCATCAGTGTAGCCGGTGTACTCAGCAAGGCCATTTGTCTTACCTAAAAGCAATCTATTGTTTCTTGTTGCACAGAAAGCCGTTGGTGTAATATTGTTCCAAATGGTTACTCGTGATGAGCCATCTTCTAAGAATGCTCTGAGGTCAAAGCAGTAAACCTGACCAAGGCTGGGCATCGACAGAAGATAAAAAGCCTCTTTTTGAGAATACACTGTTCTAAACTCATCGTTGTTACCTTGCGTTGACAAGGCCAGCAACTGATCTCGAACATTCTTAGAAATATCACGAACAGGTGATGACTTCTCTTGGATAGTTCTTCCAAGACTTCTAATACCAGACTTAGACAAGAAAACAACATCTGTACCAATATTCTGTACAGTATCACGAGAGACACAACCAACGCCTTTAATAACATCTTGAAGTTGTAGAGTGTCAATATTGTCTGCGCCACTGTAAATAGCAATGTTGTTCTCACAGAAGATAACTAAGAAGTTATTATGAGCAGCCAGTGCTACAATCTTGTCTCCACCGGGAACTACCTGCTCAAGGTTAATAAATCCAGAACCAACAGCAGTAAAGTTATCAGGTTCTAATAGTGCTGAATAATAAATAGTGTTGTTATCAGAACCAATGTCAGCCATCCACATACGACCATAAGCAGCCAAGGCGCAGTTAGGCATAAATGTAGTGACACTGTATCCGGTAGGGACACTACCAACATCACCTAACCGCTGAAAGCCAAAACTACCGCTATGAGCATGAGCAGTAGCGCCTAGTTTATGATAGACCAGTGGTGGATGACTCTTTTGAACTAAGTAAGCATGAGAAGAAAGATTTAAACCGGAATCGTAAATAGGTTGTACAATCTGCCAGTTGTTAGCGGTAATCGTGTAAGTCAAATCAGCAGAATCTGTACTATTGCGAACAACAGCCTGCGTCATTGTTGTCTCACCAGTAAACAACTTATTGTTACCAGCACTGAGAATTGTAAAGGTTCCGTCACCTTTATCAAATTCAAATATGGACGCTACAGCACTAGCCGTACCGCCTGAAGTTGTGGTGTATGCCCACCCTTTTCTTGATGCGATCCTACCAGACTGGTCGATAACAGCATTGAAGGCTTCAAGAGCAAAGGCAGTATTTAAGTTAATACCGGAATCTTGGTTGTTTACACCAAAGAAACCGGGAGAAGTAATTGATACTGCTTGTAGCGGCTTGTTAGGCATTATACCCAGTTCCAAGTAGTTTCTTCTGGACGACGGCCTGCTTCAATAGCAATGTAGTCTGCCAAAGACCGCTGTGCAACTGCATACTGGCTTGATACATTGATACCGCCGTCTTCGCCACGCTCTTCAATAGCCTTGGCCCATGCCAGCAGCACTATGGGGTTCTTAGGCAATAGCGTAGTATCGGTATCGTTAGATAGTTCATTTTCTGGTCTAGCAACTTCAAACTTTAGAGAGTATACACCATCAGGAACAGGGTATACATCAACCTTAGAGTCACCGCCAGAAGTTAAACCATTGAAGTTATAGTACTCAGGCGCTGCTTTCTGAAGACTTGTCACCAAGGAAAGATTCTCAACCATAAAATCTCTTGGGCGATACTCCATAAACAAATCTTCTGTATCGTTGTAAGCAGTAATTACTCTGAATCTGTTACCAATATTCGTAAGCGTATAGTTGTAAGTATCAGCGACAGTAGAGACAGTATAAGTGTCTCGTAGGCAATCCCAATTCCAAGCATCTTCAACTTCACGCTTGGCATCATTAACTAACTTGCCAATCAAGGCAGAGTAAGTATTTTGGTTGACAGAAGTAACAGTGGCTTCCCGCAGCCTTGTTATTACATCATTTACAAGTGTTAGATATGTAGTAGACATTTAACAATCCCATTTACGAAGAGCCAATGCTTTACGAGTTGGTCTGCCTTTTTCATCCTTCATTGGGCCGGGAACACCACTCATCCTTGCACAGAATGACTTCCTACGAGCAGCCTTCTTAGGT
>JACCDP010597145.1_pt1 | contig 35449 bp, 35 predicted proteins | sample 7445841 | NCBI WGS metagenome assembly JACCDP01 (sample SAMN15323441, study PRJNA562643) | freshwater metagenome | isolation source: river surface water | place: USA:Blue River Watershed | collected 2017-08-17 | reverse complement strand
AATATTTTGAAAAATTAAACGGTGAAATTTATTATGTTCCTAATTATATTATTGAATATGCTAAAAAATTACAGACACAACCAGTAGAGGATTTTGATAAATCCTATAAAATAAAAAATATGAATGAGAAACAAATTATACTTCAAGAAAAAGTTCGCAGATATGTATTTGCAAAAAAACTTCCAGAATTAAAAGAAAAATATGTAATGTATATTGAAATTGAAGGAATTAATTATTTAAAAAATATTCAAGATAAAAAACGAATTACTTCAAATGCAGAATTAATAAAATTTTTAAGAGACCAAATAGAAACAACAAAGGGTAAAGAAAATACAATTCTAAGATTAATGTTTGATAAAGTTATAAGTAATGAATGGTCAATTGATAAAAAGATAAATTTTCCTGCTTATACACCACTTACACAAGAAGAAATATATTTGATTGAACATGAAGATGAGCGCATTGCTGAAGAAAATGATATGAATTCGAATGTATATCCACCAGTTGAAAGCGGAATGAATGCTGTTACATTAGAAGACGTTGATCTCTGTAGACCCCATTATCATACAGGGGCAACAAAAGGAAAAGATACTTATGAACAATCACGTGAATTAGAACTAATTACACCAGAAACATTGTATACAGAATTATTTGTTACAACTCCTCTTGCTTTTTTGACTGTTACACCCCATTTTACGTTAAAATGTATGAGACATCAAACCCCTGATTTAGTCAATCAAGTTTATTTAGGATGCAAACGTAGTTATACTATCTATCAATTGTGGCGCATTTTCCGTAATGATGAAGCAAAAGTAAAGGGAATGATAAATAAAATAGATTATATAATCTCATCAGAAATCTTACCAGGAATAAATGAAAAAGCGTTAGAAATGAAAAGAATAACAGAGGCGGAAATTCGCAGAAATATTGATGGAAAATTGGATGAAATACAAATAGAAGAAGCAAAAGAGATTTTACGTAAACAACAAGCAGCAAAAGCAGAAAAAGAAAAACAAAGAGAACTTGAAATATTAGACCGATTACAAACTGAAATTAAAAAACAAGAATCCAAATATCAAAAATATTTATTATTTCAAAATAAAATAAGTGGAAGTGAAGTTATTGGAATTGGATTGGATGCACCAGTTACAACTTCTATTATCTGCCCTTATTGTGGAAATATTCTCACATTTAGAGAAGGCGGTAAAGGAAAAGGTGACACAGCAATGTGTAGATTTATACATGAAGAATCCTATAAAGACTCACACAAGCACATAACAATAAAAAGAAATGGTAAAGATGTTTTTCCAATTGATTATCCATCCCATGGTAAAGATAGACATTGTGTGTGTGCAGTTTGTTATGGTCCATGCAATTCTCTTGACCATTATAATCTTGATACTGGTGACGCACCAAATAGAAAATATGGTGGGGGTATTTGTTCAGGAGAATTGGATAGAACATTAGGTCAAGTCTTAGATAGAAGTTGTATAAAAGATGGTGCTGGTGGTATTATTGAAAGTACAGCAAGAAGATTAGCATATCGTGATTATATTCAAGAAAATGTAAAAAATGCTTATGAGTTATTTATGAGTGATGATAATAAAAAGACAGCAACCGATATTGAATTAGATTTAAAACTTCATGAAGCAGTTATTTGGGCAGATTATTATGCAAGAATTATTCGATTTAAATTTTTACAAGAATATCTTCGAGATCCAGCAGCAGCAACAACACGAGAACGGCCAAAAGTTACCAACCCTAATATACCTGAAGCAAGGGAATTTTTATTAGAAAAACTAAGAAGAAAATATACCAAAGAAAAAAAGGCTTTACCGGCTGATTTAACTTCATTAATAAATACAGAAATAGATTCTATTTTTGAAAAATCAAGACAATCTGCGATGAAAAAAACTGATTGGATGAGAAAAAATAAGGAAGGAGTATGGGAAGTCGAAACAGATAATGTATTTTATGGATTTGAACCTGTACGTGCACCGAATCGAGCAGAAATTGAGAAAGCCATTCGTGAGTCTATGCCAAAGATAAGCAATGATGAACCTGTACCACCTCCTCCTAGACAACCTGGGCCTGAAAACAATATACAACAGAGAAGGGCAGTATTAGAAGCAGAACAAAAAAATATTAGAGAACAATTGGAAGCAGCGGCACAAGTTGAAAACGCCGATCCAGTACAACAAATTGCTATTAGTGCTCTCCAACAACGACTTGAAGATATTGAAGTACAATTAAAAACATTAGAAGGAGGTTCTTCTAGAAAAGTACAATTGAATAGAAGAACTTATAAAGTTAAGAAACAGTATAGGAGAAAGACAAGAATTATAAAGTAATAGCAGCCAAATCTTCAGGAAGCGCTTCCACGTGTGTTACATAATGGCTTTCAATTTCTTTCATAACAGTCATTTCATCTTTAGTGAGTAAATTAATGGCTACACCTTTGCGGCCAAAACGACCTGAACGACCAATGCGATGCACATAATTTTCACGCTGCATAGGAAGTTCATAATTAATAACTAGGCTTACTTGTTGTACATCAATACCACGAGCAAGCAAATCAGTGCTGATTAAAACACGAATATTTCCCGTACGGAAATCCTTCATGCGACGACGACGCTCTTCCACATCCATTTCACCATGAATATAGGAAAGAGGGAATCCTTGCTGACCCATCTTTTCAGCCAGCCATTCAGCACGTTGTCTCTTATTACAATAAATCATGGCTTGATTAATGTTAAGTTGTTGGTAGAGGTCACAGAGAACTTCATACTTCCACTCTTCACGCTCAAGTTGAATATAATATTGTTTAATGCCTTCCAAAGTGACTTCTTCAGGAGGAACAAGAATACGAACAGGATTATTTAATAGTTTTTCTGCAAATTCAAGAACTTCAGTGGGCATAGTTGCACTAAAGAGAGCAACTTGAGTATCCTTGGGAAATCCTTTTTCAAGAATACACATAACTTGTTCACGGAAACGGTCTTCCAACATTTGGTCGGCTTCATCCATGGCTAGAACACGGATATTTTGACGTTGAAGAGCACCACGATGAATCAAGTCATAGATACGACCAGGTGTTCCAACAACAAACTGAACACCCTTTTCCATCGCACGAAGGTCTACATTCAAAGGAGTACCACCTGTCGCAGCATATGTAGTGATAGGAAAATGTTGACCAAGAGAACTTGCAACATTCTCAATTTGTTGAGCAAGTTCACGAGTGGGAACAAGCACAAGAACTTGGGGTTTCTTCAAAGAAGGGTCAATGCGACAAATGGAACCAATGCTGAAGGTACCCGTTTTACCGGTACCACTCTGGGCTTGCGCAATCAAATCACGACCTTCCTTAATGGGTACAATACCTTTTTGCTGAATCAAAGAAGGCTTTTCAAAACCATAACTATAAATTCCACGCAAAAGTTCATCTGGCAAATTCATTTGGTCAAAACTTTCGTAAAGACGGACATCAGCGCTTTCAACTACGGACATTGTTTGTGAATTCATCCTACTAGTTAATTTGTGAAAGTTGCTTAAGTCAATTTTTTGGTCCAAGTTAGTAAATTTGAAGGTTTGCCTTTCCATCTTCTAAGTAGAAACAATGGCAGACGATGAAAATATTGGTTTTGAAGGTGAAGAACAAGAGGAAGAATTTAATCTCGAAGAAACAGAGGTTCTTGAAGAAGATGAAGCGCTTCGCCCCATCATCCCTGACCCTCTAAAAAATCTTTACAAATTCCATCCTGAAAGTATTCTTGATTACGCAGATTCAATTAAACCCAAAGTACCTCTTCGTGCGGCAATGCCTACTGTATCGGATTTGAAGAAGCATCTGGATGATAATCACCGCACTCAACCTTTTCTCAGTGTCTTTGAAAAAACAAAAATTCTTGGATTCCGCGCAAATCAACTCGCGCAAGGTGCGCGTCCTTACATTCCTGTTCCCGAACACGTTTCAAATGTTCTTGAAATTGCGAAACTTGAACTCGAACAGCGTCGTCTCCCTTTCATCATGAAGCGTCCTATGCCTGATGGGTCTTTTGAGTACTGGCGTCTTTCTGATTTACTCATCATTTAATAGGAATGTTATTCAATAACACAAGAAAAAAGAAGATATCACATCTTCATTATGGTTCTGCAAAAAAAGCAAGGCAGACAATTAAATATCTTCGTACTCGACCACGAGGTGAACAAGTAAGAGGAGCACAAACTATGTATTTTCGTGCAAAATATCACGCAAAACAAACAAAAGACATGCGTGAAGCCATGAAAGTCTACAAAGATTTTTTAGAAAATCTGAATCCTCTCATCAGGTAAATAATAATGATCATCCTCTGTAATAACATTGAAGGAGTCATACCATTCTTGGAATTGAGAAACAACTAAATTTACACGAAGTTCAGTCGGTGCATGAACATCTAAGAAAAGTGCTTGAATTTGTTTTTTGGGTCTTTCTTTGACTCTCCAAGATACTGCGTACGAAATGAAAAATTGCTTGATATGGTCTTTTTTCTTTTCTTCAGGTAAATCTTTTATTGTTTGTTTGAGTGCATCGAGTGCAATGGATAATCCTCCTAAGTCAGCAATGTTTTCTGAAAGTGTTTTAAATCCATCCACAGGTTTTCCAAGAACTTTCTGTTTATCAAAAAGTTTTACAAGTGCGTTTGTACGTTTATTATACTCACGATTATCTTTCTTCGTCCACCATTGTATACGTTGACCTTTTTCATTATATTCTTTTCCATCCACATCAAATGCATGTGTCATCTCATGACCAATGATTGCACCAAGCCCTCCATAATTCCATCCCAACCGTTCTTTTGACCCATAATAAAAAGGTTCCATTAAACTTCCTGCTGGAAGAATAAATTGATTTGTTTCATTATTATAATAGGCATTTACAGCATAGGGAGGTTCTTCCCAGTACTCCTCAGGCTTGTATTTTTTTCCTAGACTATCAATTCCGAGTTGTAAATTCATTTCACGTAAAACATAAATATTAGACAATAATCTTTCTGTGTCCAAAAAAGGGATTTTTAAACTAGGAAATTCTACTGGGTGAGAAATACTTAAATTCATTTCTTTTATTTTTTTAATTGCAGTTTCTTTTGTGGATTCTTCCAACCAAGATTGTTTCATATGTTCAATTGTCAACGAACGAATGTGTTCAACAAACTGTGTAATTTCTTGTTTAAAAGAATTAGATAAATATTTTTTTACATACAAATACGATAATGGTATACTTAATAAATCTTTGCTTATATTAAAATAAAGTTCACTTTGAGGTAATTTCTCAACTTGTCCACGAAGTCTCTTTCCAAAAAATTCAAAATGATAGGTATCATAAGGAGGGGGGAGTATAGGAAGTGCATCCAATATAGTGTGAAGAATAAACATTTGTTTCCAATTTTCAATAGGCCATGTTCTGAATAATTTATTTGTAAATCGCAAGAAACGATTGTTTACTGTAAAGATTGTTTCTTTCCAATTTGGAATTCCTATTTCTTTAAAAAGAATATCAAAAGGTATATCCTTAAATTCATCTTCAAGTTCCTTGCCCTTTTTCTTTTCTTTAATTTCATCTGATAAATTATCAAGTGTCTGTGCTACTAAACTTTCTACTTGAATACCATTTGATATATCAGGAATTTCTAATTCAGTTGAAATTTTTTTACAAAGTAAGACATAGGCTAAGAGTGTTTTTGATTTTCCAGGTGCTGTTGCTTCATAATAAGAAATATCTGGTAATCCAAGAATACCAGGAATTATATAGGCTCTATTTTGATAGAATGAACATGTAAAAAAAGTTGGTATTCCATGGCGAATCATTTTTCCTAGCACTTGTACTACATCTTGTTTATCACGCATACAATTGAATGTTTGAATGGTTTGTTTGAGTATATCTATATTATTTTTTTGCTTTCCAATGCGAAGTGTGGAAAGACCTAATCTTCCCAGCAAATCTTTCATTTCTTCCTCTTTTGACTTGGGTTTCAGTCCCTGAGAAGAAAAGGAATACGCATCATCTAAAATTTTTTGAAGTTTCTGCTGAATAAGAACTTCAATTTCTTCACTTACTCCATAACTTGTTCTAAACGTCGGAATGGGTATGTGTTTTAACCATTTACCATTAATATAACGGAAAAAATCATCGCCGGGTTTTACAGAATTATCAAATGGAGGAATCACGATCTGGCCTTGGACTTTTTCGCGTGGATGTTCTCTTTTTTGTTTTCTTGTTTCTCTCATAGAGTTCAACCTCCCTATTCTGTGTTTTTACTTTTGTTATATCTGAATATGCTCGTCTACCAATCATCTGTTTTTGAACTAAGTTCAAAAGTAGACGCTTCTCATGAAGTGGTGATGAACTTATAGAATGCATATCAGGAATTTCTTATTTGGTGGTTACATTTTTAATAATTTCTGATACCATAGGATTCTCAACATTATTTAGTTGCCAAGAACAAATTTCATACATACATCTATCATTTGCAACATAGAGGAATTTATTTCCGTATTTAGCAAACATAGTATATCCGCAAGTCTGAAGATGGCCCGCAGTAATACAGGAAGCCAAATCTTCATCTGGAAGAGCAGACCATTCTACAAGAAAGATTCCTGGGCGGAATCCAGCAGTAAGGATGGCTTGAACGACTGGAAGTTCGTACTTATTTCCCAAGCAAACCTTCACAATATCTAAACGGAGTTGGTCATCCTTCAGATTCATTGAGGAAATAGAATCTTTTGCACAGGAAATAATATCTTTTGTGGGATACGAAACAGAATCAAGTACTACAGTACCATTAAAAAAAGAGGGCAACTCTTTATGAAGACGAATATTCTTGGGTAGAACCCATTTCTTTTCAACACCCTCCAAGAATCCATTTACCTCCTCACTGGCTTTGCGACTTTTCAAAATAGTTTGAACAGAATCCCATTCCTTCAGAATAGATTCACGAACCTCAAAAATGTGAAGAGGGCAGCCGAGAGTTTCCGCAATTTCTAAGTCAGCATGAGGATTCGCACCAACTCCTACAGACATAAAAACAGTTTTAGTTCCCTTCTCAGAGTAAAAATCCCAAAGTGTTTCAATCATAGGCCATTTTTCGTCACCACTTCCAACTAAATTAACCTGTATCTTTCTATCTGGCGAGTCGGACATATATATTTTTTTTGAATAATTATTGTCTCCAGTGTTTTCCGCAGTTCATACAAGTAATGAAGATAGTCATAGGTTCATCAGCAGAACGAGTTTGCATTTCATAATATGTACACTCGCGTTTGTGGCAACGAGTACAAAGGAATTGGTCTGTAGCCATGGCTTTGTTTCCTTCGAGTTGACGTTTTTCCCGTTGTTGACGTCTATGGATATAATCTTTCCAAAGTGCATTATTCATTTGATATGGATTTAATGAGGAAAGAGTCTCCATTGAAATTGCTTTGGCTTCAATCTCAGGAAGTAAATAATTATTTTTTACATAGGATGAAGGGATTAAATTTCCAAGAAGTGTTCGTAGTTTCATAGTATACAAATAATGAAAGACGTTACATTTCCAGTGAGGGGTGATATGTTTCTTGTGGGCTTCTTGTAAACTTGAATTATATACAATAGATTCTAATTGAATAGAATTCACTGATTGAATGGAATTTTCTTCTAACATTAGTTCAATTGTTTTAATTGATTTCTGACGGGTTGAATCAGTAGGCATTTGAAGAGAATGATCCTCACGAAGATGTTCCTCAATAGGAATATTCATAAGGACGTGAGCAATGTTATTTGAAAGGGTTGCTTGACTTTGCTTTTTCTTCTTTGATGTTTTCTTTACTTTAGGAGCAGGTCGTTCTTCTTCAAAATCCCCTTCTTCATCAACATTTACTTCACCTTCCTCTTCCTCTTCCTCTACCTCTTCTTCTACTTCTTCAAGTTCAACATTGTCGTCTTCACCTTCTTCTTCCTCTTCTACCTCCTCTTCTTCTGCTTCCTCTTCATCTTCTTCTAAATCTTCAAATCCACCAAAAGCGGCTGTGTAAAAGGTTTCATATGTTGCAGTGGTAAGTGAAATTGGTTGACGATAATCTTCTGTATTTTTACAAGCAACTACAAGAATATCATAGAAGAATAATTGAGAATCAAGTGGAGGGGGAAGTTCATGTTTATTTTCAGATCCTGCCTTTCCAGAACTAAATCCAAAGAGTGTTAATGTTTGAGATTTATAAGGATATTTTCCAAGAATTTTTGGAGTTTCTTTTTTCTTTAGAAATTGTTTAATTGTATCCATTGAAATTGTTCCATTATTAAGAGACAATTTCACTTGTTTAATTTCGGCCTTTTGACCTAAGAGAACACACTGAACTTGTTCTGACTTACTCATCTGATTTCTATATACCTTACTTGCTTAAATGATTCGTCAAGTTTATGAAGTAGGTGGGATGCAAGTTCATTGGAATTCAAAATCCCAAGAAAAAGAACCGATTGGCACAATTACTATTCATGATGCCGGTATTTACCGTGTATTTATATCAGATTCCTTTTATCTTTGTTATAAAATACTCAAAACAGAATCTGTTCATGAATCTCAAAAAACAGAATCAGTTTTAAAAATGCCAGAAGATTGGGTTCCATTTCATTTTTATTCTACTGAAGAATATCCACTCTATTCTCTTTCACCTACTCTTGAGTTTGGGTCTTGGTCTCTTCAGACTTCTCAAGCATCGGATTCTCAATTATCACCTTCTCTTCCTCAGCAGGAGCAACACCAGCGGCGGAATCAAGTTTCTCGCCAACCTTCTCCTGGACATCCTCAGCCTTCCGCAAAACAAGTTCAGCCTTCTTCTCCATCTCATCAGAAATCACACCCGCATCATTCAGAACAGCAACAGCCTTCTTTGAAAAACAAAGGCAGAAACGCAAGAGAGCAGAAGGACGGACCTTCTTCAAATTCAACTTTCCACGGGCAGCATCAATCGCGGCATCAATGGCAGAAGGGACTGCGGAACGTACAACCTGTTCCAAATGATCATATTTCTTTGCAATCGCAGTGGATTCCTCTGGAGAGGCTGACTCCTTCTCCTTCTTCTCAACCTTCTCCAAAGCAGCGAGTAAAACAGCCACGACAAGGTCACGCTTCTGCACACCATTCAATTGAGTCAATGCATTTACACGAACAGACAACTTCACACCAGCAGAAATCAAAGCACCAGCATCGACACCACGTGCCTGTGAAGCCAAAAGAGCATTTGTCTCAGCAACCAAGGGATTGAAATGTTCCATTTCTATTTTAATTTGTGATTTTCTTTCATCTCTTTTTTCGCTACTAGTCGCAGATGTTTAACAAACTTCTTCTTGCAGTAATTTTGGCCGCCGCAATTTTTGTTGGATACCTTCTTTTAACTTCTGCTTACCCTGGTGAAGCCTTTTATCCTAATGTGAAAAAGGCTGCTATGCCTGATGAAGCCCCTCCTGTTCAACAGTATCCTTCCGTTGAACCTGAAAGAGTAATTTCTCCAGGTGGACCTTCAACACCCAATGCGAAAGTGCCGGTTCCTCCTGAGGAACTTCATCCTCCGGAAGTCAACGCAAAGGATCCTTATGATAATCCTAATAGTTCCAGCAATATACGGGATAATCTTAGACATCCTGAACGCTCATTCTCTCCTGGTGTAAAACCTACAAATACATCAATTGCTGTTGAAAGTGGAGTTGCTAGCCAGTATGAACAAACAACCTCACAAGCCATTCAGATGTTTTCTCCTGAAACTGCCCAAAATGGAGGTATGTTCTTAGAAGGAGTTGCAGCAAATGATACTTTACAAGATACTGAGTACGCTACGTTTTAAATAAATATAGTTATACAATAACATGGAACATATATTTACAGAAATTTATAAAAAAAAGATATGGGGAGATAATGAACAAGATGAATATCAAGGAAGTAGTGGTTCAGGTAGTGATGTTGGATACAATAAAACAAATTACATACCTTTTTTAAAAGAATTTATTAAAGTTAATACCATAAAAAGTGTGATTGACCTTGGTTGTGGAGATTTTCGTTGTGGTAGACTTTTGTATGATGACCTTGATATTAAATATACTGGATATGATACTTATAAAGACATAGTACAATACAATACAAATACATGTTCATTGCCAAAATATACATTTTATCATCTTGATTTTTTTTCAAAAAAAGAACAATTAGAATCTGCTGATTTATATATACTAAAAGATGTTTTACAACATTGGTCTTTGGAATGTATATATACTTTTTTGGATTATATAATTGAACAAAAAAAATTTAAGTACCTTTTAATAATCAATTGTTGCATTTCAGCAGAAGATAATAAAGATATTGAAAATGGTAGTGCTCGCCCTTTGAGTTGTAATTTTTTTCCTTTAAAAAAATATAATGCGCAGTATCTTTTTCAATATAAAACAAAAGAAGTTTCATTAATTCAAATTGAAAGAGGTGTAAAGACTTAACACATTCTAAGAATAGAATGGAAGCCGAAGAAGGAAGTCTACGTACCTCAATGCGAGAGCAACGGGAAGTGAAACTAAAACCTGTACATTCGTCTTTGCACGAACTGGTGTGCCAGTTTGTGGAAACACGCTTAACAGACCGTTGTATTCGTCAGCGTCTTAATCCTGAATCTGCTCAGGTACCCTTAAAGAAAGGAATGTTCTTTGTTTTGGAAAATGATGCTCGAATTGACCCTGGATTTCTAATTGTTCTTCCCCAAAAACCAGTTATTTTTATGTCAACACGAAGTGGTAAAGATGGTAGAAGGCCTCCAGCATGGACTCTGCGTATGCGTGTAGATCAAAGTTTAGGAGAAAATGGTGGTTCTCTGCTTATTGCTACACTTGACAAAGTTCAACACAAGTTGCGACTTGAAGATGTTTGGATTTGGAAGGGAAAAAATATTTTTGCGAATGAAACATTTACAAAACGACGTGAGACACTCAAATCTTTTGTGGAAACACATTGGATTCCAGATGCACGTTTAATGAGTGGTATTACAGCAACCATTGCAAATCCCAAACCACTCTCCGCACTTTCTGATTTAACAGAAAGTTCATGCTTTTCTGTTGATTTAATCCCTGATGCACCGAATCGCAGACGATTTACATTCCAATTACAAGAAACTACTGCAGTGAAAGTTCAAGAACCACCCCTCCCCCCTAAACAAGAAGTACCGCAAACACCGCAATCGGTATCTGTTGTAATTGCGAAGAAGATTATTGCAAATGCAGTACGTGTGGATGGATTGCCAGATGTATATGATCTTTTTACAAAGGAAGGTATGCCTCTTTCTCGTGCTGCTGTACAAAATATAAGACTAAGTCAAAGTTTGAGAAATTATAAAGGTTCACCCATTCCTGTTCACGCGGAATGGAAATCAGAATTTGGACGCTATGAAATCTTATCTCTTGATTCTACTCCCAAATCATCTGAAACTCAGGATTCATAAGTGCATAATCTTGCAAATAACGTCTTGTCATTAAAACATCGGTCCATGTTCTAATTCTTGGCGAACGGTCTTGATATGTTTGTAAAAGTTGTTGGCGCATTTGCCCGGCAAATTGAAGAAGACGGTTACGATTTGTAAATTCAATTGGAAAAGGACGTGTATTTCGAAGATTAAAATTACGCAATACTGTTTCACAGCGTTCTCTTTGAGTTTGAAAATCAGAGGCATTTCCAAGATGTTTTAAAATTCCATCACATAATACCCATGTTAATAATCTTCTTTCATTTATCATTTGTTGCTCAATAATTTGAAGTAAAGTTAAAAGATGCTGTCTGTAAAAAAATTGTCTATGCTGGTCTCCAAGGATGGACACTCGACAAAGAGGACAAGTACCTTTTTGGCGTAACCAAGGTTCAAGGCATGTTTCATGAAACATGTGTTTACAACGCGTTATTTCAAGGATACGTTGACCATCTTCACCTTTATCTTGGCAAACTACACAAAAGAGTTCTTCTCCAAATAACTCAAATAATTCAGTGTAATTTTCAATTTCAATTTCAAGTTCTTCCATCAAAGATTTCCTTTCTCTACACTCGTATTTTTTGCTTAAACCTAACTAGAATGGCCAAGTCTCGTAAATCTAGACAATCAAGACAATCAAGAAAATCCCGCAGCCGCAAGTATAAATCTAGAGGTGGTGCCTACAGTTTTACTGGTGCCTCAATCGGTGCGCCTGGTACAATCAGCAATTATGGCCAAGCCTGGGAAACCACTGGCAAACCCTTAACACCTGATTGTGTTGCTGCTACTAAATCTGACATCATGGGATATTCTGGTCCTGCTGGTCTTCCGGGTCTTTCAGGAGGCCGTCGCAGAAAGCAGACAGGTGGTCGTTACGGATTTGACTTAAGTAGTGAAGTTGCTCCTTCTGGAGGCCCTTCCCTCGGTGGAATCCCTCCTGTTCAGCGTATTGCGTGTGAAGGAAGCACTCCTAATCCTCTCAATCCTGGTCCCCATACACCCAGCACACAGCCTCCTGTTCAGGGTGGTGGTGCCCAATTGGGTGGCCTTGGTTCTCCCGATTTAGCCTACTATGCTCCTACTGCAGGGTATGCGAATGCGGCTAGTTCATGGGTGTCCAGCGTTGGTGCTCCTGTTCAAATCCAGGTCCCGTATGAGGCTCGTGCTTGGAATCCTGCATGCTTGAAGACAGGTGGTGGTAATAATAATGATGAGAATGATGACAATAACAATAATAATAACAACAATAACATGGATGGTGGAAAGCGCAAGAAAAAAGCAAAGAAAGGTTCTCGTAAAACGCGCAAAGGAAAGAAAGGAAGCAGAAAGCACTAATCTGAATCTGATTCCGAATCTTCAAATAAACATCCATTTTCATCTGGTTTTCTCATCTCAACACCTTCCGCAATTGTATCTTTTTTACTATCCTGAATTGTATATTTACATTTATGATAGTAAGCCAAACGTTTTCTGTATTGGCTCCTATACATGTCATGTGAGTCAACAACGTCCACAATCACAGGAGAAACTTTTCGTTCATGCGCGCGAATTCGTAAAATACGCCCAGTGCTTTGTTCAACCTTTTTTCGTGGACTCGCCAAGACAACACTATTCAATGTTTTTATATTCATGGCTTCACTTGCCATCGCATACGTTGCTAAAAGGACTTTTGCTGTTGCTGCACCACTTTCTCTTTCTTCTTCTTTCATTCCACCAATGTAATAACTCATTGAATATCCTGAAGATTTCAATCCATTTTCAATGGCGTTCAAATGCGTAATTCTTTCTGAAAGGACTAATACACGTCTTTCTTCATGAGTAGATAGTTCTTTTATACAATCAATAATTTGTTGAGTTCGTGGAGCATATTCAATAATTTGTGTTAAAAGACGAGGTAGTACAACTTCCTTTCTCCAATCCAAAGGAAGACGTGTATAGGATTCATCTTGAAACTCAATATACAGAGGTTTCACAATAACATCAGGGTCAGGTTCTCTTGTTTTTTCCCAATATACAGGTTTACCAAGATGCCATTCAAATACCTTTGTTAAACCATCATCACGTGTTGGAGTTGCTGAGAGGCCAAGTGCATATTTTGTTTGAATTTTATTAAAGACTTTACTAAAATGCTGTGCTCCTAAATGATGGCACTCATCAAAGATTGTAAAGCCAAATGAATTGAAGATTGTTGGAGGAAAATCTCTTTGAACAAGAGTTTGAATCATTGCAATGGTGCAATCAAAACGGATTGTATTTTTCTCTCTATCTTGAAATTCTGGTTCAACTTCACGAATTCGTTCCAATAATTCTTCTCGTTTGCCACCAACTTTCAACCCTTTTTGTTTGCAAATCTCTTTTAATTCGGCTAAATTCATTTTCTTTCCTAAAATGGTTTCCTCTTCTACTTGACATTTATCTTCCTGAAGAATTCCAATCTGAATTCCTGGAACAAGAGCCTCTAATTCTCCTTTCCATTGATTCATCAAGAATTCTTTATCCACAACGATTAAGAATTTTTTACCAATACGAAGGGCAGTCCAAATAGCCATGAATGTTTTTCCACGACCACAAGGAACACAAATGAGACCATTGCTACCTGCTAGAAGAAATTGGTCTACAATGGCTTTTTGATAGTCATAAGGTTTACCAATAAATTGCAATTCACTACGCAATGAAGTGCCTTCCGGAACAAGATTACTTTCTTCCATGCCATAATGCACTCTTCCCCAAGCACGCGGCACATAGAATCTTGTAGGAGATTCCCTATAAATTTTGAATGAGAGGGCATCACGATCTGCTTGTTTTATAAATTTTTGATTGAGAATTGGAGTTACTAAGAGTGATTGACAAAGTTGTTCTGTTTGCTCAGGTGTCAAGAAATCTTTACGGATAGCATATCCTTTTGTTGTAAGAAGTGTATTTAAATCTTTTGTTGCCATTGTTTCTTTTGATTCTTGATTCATCTGTTTAGCAAAGTCAATTTTCTTGGCAAACAAAAAAACGCATAAGTAGAAGAATGAAGAAAGTTGAATCCCTTTTGATAGGAGTTTCAGTCCTTTTATTTATTGTAGCCCCCTACCTTCCTACAAGCCTCTATTTTTTAGTCTTTAACAATGTAGTTGGTCCATTTGTTCTTCTTGGTGCGGTACTTCTAAGTGTAGGATATAGTAAAGTTGGTTCTGTTGCTCTTATACTTGCAATAGGTGCTCTTTTTATTGAACACAGAAAGCGTGCGATGTCTATTCTTCATATTGTTGCAAATACAAAGAAGGAAGAGCCTGCTGCAATTGACCAAATTGTATCTCCTCCTCCTGTAATACCTACTGAAATCCATCCCCCCTTTGATATTCCTGATGAAAGCATAGTTGGATATAGACCACTTGAAAATCAGACAAATGATTTCGATGCTGTTGGAAGTTCCATCAATACCAAAACCGATTTAGGAGGTGTTCGTCTTCCTGAAAAGACAGAACAGTTCCTTATTGAACATGGTCTAGCAGAAAAACAAAGCGATTAAGGAAAATCAAAAGAAGTGATATCGCGATTTTCTTTCATCGCACGTTCATGAAGAGAACAGAATAAGGATTTCTGTTCTAAACTAAACGTGTTTCTCCATGTCGGATAAATTGTATCTAAATAATTAAGCAATGTTTTGTCTTCACCACATTGCTTGATTCCTTGGGGTGTTACAGAAGTACACCAAATGATTCCAGGATTCTTTTCACTTTGCATAATTGCTAAACTTGTTGTTTCAGAAGGAAACGGGCAAGTAAACTCTTCCTTGAATTTTTGAAGTATACAACTATTCTTATTTGAATAATTCTCTTCATTTTTTTCAAACACTTTGCAACGTTCATCCTTCGAGACAGAATCAGGAAGTGTTCCATCTATATCAGGTTTCACTGAAGAACATCCAGAATCTAATGAATTTTCAAAATAATAAGGTTTTGACTTTGGGCAGTAAGAAGCAGCACGTTGTGTAAGGCGCTCCATTAAAACATCTTTACAAGCACGTAAATTGTCATGAACTGGAGATAGTGTACAAAGTATTGATGGACACGAACCATCAATTAACGTGGTGCTACAGCAATCCATATCTCCCTTTTTATTTGTAAATGAAACTGAACCACTAGGACATCTCATTAAAGGCTTTGACATTTGAATGACCTGAAATCCTTCTTTAGTCAGGATTTTTCGTAGAAATCCATTTTTTAATCGCTGATTTGTAGCATATAAAATTAGAATTGCGCAGAGAACTGCTATTGTAAGTACTACCCATAACATATGAACTTTCATTCCTCTACAAGAGATTAATGTATAAAAATACCAATTAAAAATCCAATAAAAGAGAATAGAACAGCAGAAATCGCGACTCCTGAGACTTGCTTAAACCATTCAGGTGCGACAAATTGGGTCACACCAGGTCTAAATCTTGAAACTAGATAAAATATAGCCATTAATACCAAAATACCTAATAAAATTCCTAAAAAGATAGCCACAGCCTTCTCAAGTTGACCTGGTTTTAGACCGGAAACTGGAATTTCAAATTCACGTACTTTATCACGATCAATAAGCACTTGATTGAGTGGAACAGGGGTTCCTGTCAATGTATCAATTACTAATTTTCCATCTTTGATATCTCTGTCTGGATCCATGACAACACATTTGTACGCATATGTGTCATCTGCTCGAAACTGGCCACCACTTGTTTCACGTGTAAGAAGTGTAGAGATACGAACACGTTTATCAAATGTATCTAAATTCATTTGTGTCGGTTGTGTAAGTGTAATGCTTGAAGGAATCTTAGGAGAAGGCCAGGGAGTTGTAGGACCACGTCCTGAGAGTTCAATGATTCCATTTGTTGTTCGTAAAGAAGCATATCGTCCATTAATAAAAACAAGAACTAGAGCATTTTCTCCATTCGGCTCTAAACATGTTGTATAGGAAGCATAGGTACGATTTTCTGCTGCGGGTAAAGCATCTTCAAGAGAATACATCTTTTCTTGACATAATCCAGCAAGTCCCAATAAATATTTAGATTCAGCAGCAGCACTATCCATTGAAATTATGGGAATTACAACAAATATATAGGGTGTTTCAGTACTAGGAATTCTTGCTTTGAATATGCAAAGAATATCAAGTCGATTTGCACTGCTCGCATCAGGATTTATTAACCATCTTGCATGTGTAGAATTTACTATCTGAGTACTAACTAAAGTGTAATCCATTCCTTGAAAACGTGCTGTCGTAATTCCTTCATCCAAAAGTGCTTCTTGAACATTTATAAATGTGGGAGATGTAGTTTTCTTTGCCCAGTTAAATTCAATTGAAAAACCTGATTTTACACCATCATAAATCTCTTGTGTTGGTGTAAAATTTATATCAATCGGAAATGATTGATTTCCATTTGGGGAGCACTTCGCCATTTCTTTTCTTATCATAGAAGTCCTGGTAGATACATTGGACCATCAAATCTATAAATAGTAGCGCTCGCTTGTTGACCGGTAGGAACAATATTAATCTCATCTCCTGATGAGAGTTCCTCACAACCAATATCATCCTGACAATCTTTCCGTTTGTAGGAAACAGGAAGAGGAACTGGATTGTTTGTATCCGTTCGTGTGTAATAATTAAATCTGTCACTGCGATAAGCAGTTCTTCTTCCGTAGAGAGGTAGAAGTTGACCATCATTCGTCTTTAGAACACCCATACTTTGGTATTGTTCAGGAAGTCCACGTGTTGGTTCCTGAAATATATAACCTCCATCAGGAGCAATTAATCCGCCACGCGGAGGGAGTTCAGGACCAGCATCCCAAAACCGTTGAGGACGAGGAGGTCTAGTATATCTGTCATTGATTACAGGAGCCTCTTGATATATTTTTAATTCAACAGGTTCTTGCTTTCTTTCAATTACAGAAGAAAGTTTCGTTGTTGTAGTAGGAGAGGGAAGGCGAAGAACTAAAAATAAAATAGTAGCAAGTAAGAAAACTAATAATAAAAAACCGGGTGTAATACAAAAAACTCCAGGAGGACACATGGATGATAAATTACTGAATCCTCTTCTCATCTAACGCTTGGACCTACTTTAATTTACATAGTCGGTGTGGCCACTGAAGCAGCACTTGTTTCGGGCTGATTTAATTGAGTAGCATCACTAGTAAGTGCAGTATTTACACCTTCAGAGTCTTCACCATTTTGTAAGACACGTTGGGGGCGAGGATTGGTTTCTTTATTTTCTAAGCGTTCCACACTGAATTCAGGAACTAAGAGTAAACGTCCCTGTTCCTTCACAAAAGCGGGAATGCTATCAGGAGTAGCAACTCCAGAAATATCTTGCGCAGGATTCATATCCTGAAAATTTGCAATCTCTTTGGACTCTAAAACACCTGTTGTTTCTTGAGGAGCAGATGCAGAAGCCTGTTTCATAGCCTTCACACGGTTCGAAATAATTGTCGCATCATCCGTAGTATCAGCAAATCGCTCAACACGCACGCGTTCAGAAAGAACAAGTAAAGGAGCAATGGCTAGGATAACAATAACTAAAACATTTGACTTGGTAAGACTATAAGCAATGAGAGAAATACCAATTGATAAAAGTGATGTAGTGAACGGAAGTACAAATAAGTTGTACACCACTAATAAACCTACAGCAAGAGAAAGAGGGGCTATATCTTGTAACTTGTTTGCCATTCTAGTTTAGAGTGATAAAAGAGGAACTACAATACGCTGTAAAATCCAAAATGTGGAACCTGCGAGTAAAGATTTAAGAACCAATCCAACAGTTGTTAAATCTCCAGAAGGCTTTACCATAGAAGGTAAATAATTTGACATGATTATGTTTAGAATAGGTAAACTAAACACAAATACGATGAGGGCGACAAAAACGGGTAACTTTAACTCATCAAAAATATATGCACTCCATTTTTTTGAAGGCGCAGCATACATAGGCATCATTTGTTGCTGAGGTTGCCATTGTGCGGGTTGTTGGCCGGATTGCATAGGAGACAAAGTTGGCATTCCAATATTTTGTATCGCATCCTGAAAATCACCAGCGGAAGGATGGTCACGCCCAATAATATGTGCTGTAGCAGGTTGATTATCGAGCGTATGTTGAAGAGTTGAATTGGGATTGGGTGCCGATATAACATTCATAGGAGGCGCAGGAGCCGGAGGAGCCAGCACTTGATTAGTATTTCCACTGTTTACATCAGCCATAATTCTCTTGATGAGATCATTATCTTGTTCAAAATTTACACCACCACCCTCAAGGTCACTGATTAATGTTCCCGATGAACTCATTTTTCTCTTTACAAAAAGGAAAATGAAATTCTAAACTCTATCGCACTAAATTTTCACATAGAATGATTCTACAACTCCACTTGCGGGACATTCAACAGGCGTGCTGCGGAATTGATAGCATTTGTTACCAAGTTGATATGTAGAACTATTTACTTCTTGAAGAGGAGGGGCTTTTTCAATTAAACACTCTTTTCCATTACAAATAGGACGGAGAAGTGCCATTAATCCTAATCCAATAATAAAACTAAAGAGGTAATGAAACTTTGTTGATTTAAGAAATTCAAACATTCTCTTCCTATTGTAGATGTTGGAACGATTTTATTTACTTCCGTTTTTAGCAGGAATTGTTGTTGGAATCTTTCTTATAACCACTTTCAAATCTGAAACTCCTGTTGTGATGCGCTATCCGCATCCAGACAATGTAAATGGAAGAATTTATAAAGATAAGAATAACGTTTGCTACCAGTACAAAAGTAATCTTGTTGACTGTGATACAAATGAAGATACTTTGAAACCTTATCCTTTACAATAAAACGCTAAAATCTACGTCTCGCATTAATAATCGCACCAACACGTGCCTTCTTCTGTTCTTCTTCACTAATTACAGATTCTCGTGCTCCACCAGCAGGCGCAACGGAAGACCCAGGAGCCTTTTCACGCAAACGAGCACGAATCAGTTCAAGTACATTTCCAACAATATTTTCTTGAGTCCATTGTTTGGGGTCAAGAATCTTTTTGTCATCACGAGCCAGTCCAACACCACCAACTGGGTCAGCATAGACAAGGGCATCTGTTCCAGTAGAATCAAGTCTCTTTGCAAGGTCAGGATGTTGAGCGTAAAGCGCTGTAAGAATTTCTGTCCATAATTTTCTTGGATTTTTTGCAGTTTGTGTAACTTTACGTGTAAGAGTACGAATAGTTCGTACAGAGCGTGTTTTCAGAAGTGCTGTACGAACTCTGTCTTCATTATTTTCTCTCATACGTTCTGCTTCATAGGCTTGGAATGCAGAACTGTACTTTGTATCCTTAAAGATAAACTCAACCGGCCAACCAGGACTCAAGAATCCATTGTGTTCATCATCAGACTCATCAAAAATACGAGCAATAGTTCCAGTTGCTAAACGTACACGACCTGCTCCTGTTTCCTCAACCACTGCAGTTTGCTCAGCAGTAACAGTTGTTTCTCTGTCTTCGTAACGACCATAGAAATTTGTTAAATAAAAAGGTCTTCTTTCAAGTCTAAAAATTCCATCGGACAACGGGTCTTCCCAAATGATGTTTCCTTTTACATCTTTTTGAGTGGCAAATGTATTTTGATTTCCAAATAATTTGCGTGTCTCGTATGGTTGGTCAAAAAGCACTTCTCTTGCTTCAGGAACATCTACTTTGGTTATCATGCGAATGGGTGTTCGAACAAAGACTCGTTTTAATTCAACATCTTCTACCTCTTGATTTGCCTGAAGTACAGGTTCAATAGCACCTGTTGCTTTGTAATTTAGTATGGCTTCACGAAGTTCCTGCTTTTTCTTTTCGAATAGAGTATCAAGTGTCGCTAGTTGCTCTTTTCTATTTTCCTCCATCGCTGCACGCTCTTCCGTAGTGATAGGACGAAACTGTTTGAGTTGAAGTGTTTTGAGTAAAGTATTCTCTTTTGAGAAAACCTGAAGTTGACCATTCGCACCAATCTTGTATCGATTACGATAACGACCTGTCATACCCACAAAAAAACTTTCAATGTCTTCTTTTTGTTCTTTTGTATAGGGTATCTCAGGAGGTGTTTCCATTCGAGGTTTTACTTCAGCAACTGCTGCTTCTACAAATTTAGGAGGTTGAACTTCAGCCATTCTAGATTGTAGTTATCTTTGAGAATTGATTTAATTTTTAATCTATCTCAGGTTGTCCTTGAGGCTCAGTAGCCCCAATGTACACATATTTGGGAACTCCTGCTTCAGCAGACCCTTCGCGATTTAAAATATAATAACCGGGCTTGAGTGTTGGTACAGAAGTATTTACTTTTGAAGGTAGAGGAATAGAGTCAAGGCTCACCTTAGAAACTTTTATACTAAGTTTCACAATGGCAAAACTTACTAATGCCCAAACGATACAAAATGCCCAGATAGGAAAAGGGGTTCCATCTTCACTGCTCTGTAAACTAAATTCTTTCCACGTTCCATCTTCCTTAAACATGTAAGAAGGACGCAAGTAAAGTAAAATAACGACACCCGCTAAATATAACAATATACTGAAGAGTAAAACCCTCATTCTGTTTTGGTAGTCAGAGTTTTCTTTTCCTCCAAATATACTTGTCTCAACTTTTCCAAATATAAAATGGCATCCATATGTTCCTCCTGCGCGTGTTGAATCCAATCAATAACACCCAAGTCAGTTCTATCCAAATCCGTACCATATTTCTTCTTACCAAACGATGCTCGTTCTAGAAATTTATGAATTACAGAACGAACAATTGAATCTACGTTTTCCATCTCTACTTATGCTTATTCATCATCTTTAGACCTATCATAAGTATCATATCCATCTCCATCTCCTCCTCCTGCCATAAATCCAGATCTATCTGGCTCTCTCTCACGTCGTTTCTGGACTCCCATTTGGAATAATTCCCAATTTTCATAATCATATTGTTCTGCATTAAGAACAGCAATACCTTTTGCATTACCACGAGCCCACTCGCCAAGACCATATTTCTTATTAATTAAATCAGCACGTTTTTCTTCCTCTGACATCTGATCTAAACGATTAATGATACGATTTTTCTCCGCTTCCTTTCGTTTCGCAAGTGCTTCACGAATTTGGTCTGGAGAGAAATTGATTCCTTCTTCACGGAAGCGCTTTAATAGTGTATTCAGGATTTGTAAATTTGCACGGGATGAAACATCTCCTGCTCCTTGTCTCTCTTGTTCTTCAAGGAAAGTCTCAGGAATTTCATTTGGATTGATAAAACTCTGTATCATACCATAAATGGCTGCCTTCAAAATGTAAGGAAGACCAACTTTACCACCAGGTACAAGTGGAGCACGTATCTCTTTCTGTAAAATAGGTAAAAGAGCAGAACATTGTTGTCCTAAATATTTCACTTTTGCTTTTACAAGTCCTTGTAAATAATTCTTTGTAATAATATCATTATTATATTTAAAATGCTCTTGTAAATCTTCTACAATATCCTCTTTTGTTTGGTAAGGTAAATCATTAAAATTAGTTAGATTGTAAAGGCTTGTAATATTAAAACGATTTGAAAGTCGAAGCGAAGGAATCATTAAATAATCATGTATGCTTTGTATCGCTGAACTTGTACTCTGCTCAACAATCTTTTTGAGTGTATCTGCATTTTCTTGTCCCATACGCTTCACAATTTCATCAAAATCTTCTTGTGCTTTGTTTGATAATTTATTATAAGCAGTCGCAATTTCAAGTTCATCTTCTTTCTTATCTTCAGGTATAGCAACAAGTAATTCTTTGGCTTCATATAACATACTTGTCCATTGTTCATAAGGCGATGGTTTCAAACCAGCCAACTTCATTAAGAGGTCTACACCAGCAACGACCTTTTGCTTTTTCGGTTTTTCAATCTGATAGGTAAGATTCATTTTATTTACTAAGGCCTCAAATGCGGGCTTGGATGTATCAATACCTTGACTCTGTAGAGCAGCGCGTCCATCGGTTTCAAAATTCATGAGAGAAGGGTCTTTAGGGAATGAGAATTTACAATGAGGACATACATGGTCATATCCAGGTTCGTGTTTCATACCTTCACGTGGACCTCTAAAGCAGATTTGCAGGAAAATCTTATAATAGTCTTTTTCTGAGGCAATTACACTCATCGTATCCAAACGAGGAGCCTTAAAATGAACATTCAAAGAACTACCATGAGGTCCAGAAAGTTTTCTTTCTTCAGGAAGTTCAGGTAAATCTGTTTGTGCTTTCCAAAATCCTCCAGGTTCTCTTATAGAAGAGAAACAGCATGTTGTAGCAGTATATACAGAGCGTACATCAAGAACACCTGTTTCAAAGGCTTTTTCATTGGCTTGGAGGAACCAGGCTTGTATTTTCTGAGAAGGAGTGGCTGCTGCTTCAATAATAGGTGCTTTCGCCTTTTCTGAAGCCTTTAACATTGGAGGCAAGAATCCATCAGGAATTAATTCTTTGAATTTCCCTTCATCTTGTCCTTCACCAAAGAGTTTTTCATTGTGTTCGCGTTTTCTATCTACTTCTTCCTGAACAGACATATTATTCAAGGCGGCTTGTGCAAGTTTTGTGATGTATCCAGCAATGAGCACTTCACGTTTCTCTTTTGCGCCCTTCTGGAAGCCTGTGAGATTCCAAGGTGATTCATTCTTCATCATTCCACCCACAGCACAAGCAAAATAATTAATTCCAGTCTTATCTGATTCTTCACCAAAAGGGAAACCACTAAATCCAACTTTGCATCCTTCAATTACATATCGTATCGAATATCCAGGTATATTTGTTTGTACACAAAGAAGAAGATTTGCTGCAGTGGAACAAACAAGAACACGATGGATAAGCGTTGTATAATCAGGTATAGTTCTACCCTGTGCTTTTGCGGCCTTGTAAGTTAGACTATAATCCTCAATAGAAGGTTGACGTAGGATTTCAGCCTCTACACGTTGTACAACTTTCATAATATCTTTTCTTGAAAATCCAATACCAATCTTATCGGCAAGTTGAAGTGCTGTCTTATAAATAAGATTTTCACGTTCGCTCTTAAACTCAACAGGCTCAACCTTTTCAGCGGGCGCATCCAGGAATAAACTGAGTTGTTCTTGTTCTACTGCATCCTTATCTACTAACTCTGCACGACCACTCATTGGTCTTCCTTCATCGTCATATTCTAAACTATTATCATACTCTACTTCTGAAATAGGTTGACCACAATTCTTACAACAGTATTTTCCATGAAATTGACCATCGCTAAAGGATAAAAGAAGTTCTTTGTGAAGAACATCCTTTTCACGTGGTTTTAAAAACTCTTGAAGAAGTAACATTTCGTGATAGCAGAGACATTCCTGGTTGCAAAGAGTACATATCAACCAATTATCTTTTCGCTCAGAACCAAACTTTGTTATAAATTTGGCTAAAAGTTTATAGAAATCAGTTTCATCTTTTACTTTGCGGATAATCGCCAAGGCTTTGGTGTGAGGACAAGGATTCGGTTTGGGAATCTCACCTACAAGTTTCTTTTTCTTATTCATTAATGATCTACGTGTTACAGCCTCCAAATAGTTATCGCGGCGAATATTTACAGTTTCCTTTGCAAGATACTCTCCTTGAGCAAGAACAGCCAATGCATAATCTGTATATTTCTGCGCCATCAGAAAAGAAAATAGAGCAAGGTCATTTTCTCGGTAACTGGGGAAACGATTGCGGAAAAGGTCAATCTGTTCATTTAGGAAATCAGCATGAAGATTGTCAATAAATTCTTTTGCTCTGTCACTTCCCAAAAATGTTCGATTTGAGAGTGTAATTTCTGAGAGTTGCTTTTGAGATTCCGCATTTATTTTAATAATTGCATCACGAATATTTGCAAGATAAAGATTTACTTTCGAAGTTAAGACAGCAAGTTGGTCAATTGTAAACTCAACATTTGAAAGGCCAAGCGATGTTAAGTATGTGTAAATATCACCTATACCACGAGATTCTAAAGGCTGGTTTTCTAACCAATCTTCAATCGAAATATTTCCAAGAGAAGACGATAAAATTGCGAGGATAGCACCAGCAGAAGGAATATCCGAAATTCCATTTTTATCCCGAAGAATCTTAGAAAGAATAATAGGTCTTGTTAAGGATGTACCCATATCGATAGCAAGTTTACTTGAACGAGTAGAACCCATCTCACGAGAAAATTGCAAAGGAAACAATACTTGACTAGACACAACTCCTCTATCTGCAGATTCAAGGATACGAGATGCCTCTTTTGGTTTAAGGTGACCTGTTCTACCTGAAGTTCCACGAAGAACACTGAGTCCAATTAAAGTTGCTGAACCTGGATGCAAAGGTTTATTGTTTAACTCAGGCTTCTTTTCTAATCCTGGAACAACAGGGGCAAATTCATTCTTTTCATTGAGTTCAGGAAGAGGAGCACGGAAAAAATCACTATCTTCTATGAATGCTTTTTGTTTTCCTTCACCTGTAGGGAGCCAAGAGTGAAAGTATTGTTGGAAATATCCATCCCAATCTACATACCAATTTGGTAATGTATCCTGAGCAGAAGGTTGTTCTTTCCGTTTTCCAACGGAAGTTTTCAAATAGTTTACTTCATTTTGAATGCGTGTATCAAAAAAATAACGTTGAACTCCTTCAATCTCAGAAGGATAATTTTGTGGTACAAGTGATTTATACCATTCTTTATTGTGGTCACAGTAAATTACTCGGTCGGCTTGGATGACAGGTTTTGCAAGGGGAACATTTTTATTTTCTAAAAGTTGTCCCAAAGACATATAAGAATTTTGCTTCAATCCAAGAGGCTCTCCAGATTTAGAATATCTTGTAACCTCATTACGTAACGACATCATAAGTTCAACAAGTTGACGAGTTTGTGCCTGATATTTCGGATTTTGCTGTTTATAAGGTTTTAGACAATTCAATAAATCTTGAAACATGTCACTGTATTGAATAGGGTCTTCAATAATTTGGTCTGTTTTAGGGACAAAGACGGCTTCACGAATTTCTGGAATATCAAGTTCTCCAACAATCTCAAGTTCTTCTTCTTCTGGTTTAGCGGCTTCTTCAACTGGAGGTCTATCCACATTTTCAAGTTCTAAAACAGGTACGGGTGCTTCACGACTGCGCATAATCATAAATTCAGTGTTAAATTCTTCAGGGATGCCTTTAAAATCAAAGTCAATTGTTTGGAGGTCTCCTGCTTCATTCTTAAATGTTGCAGAATCCTTCTCCTTATCAACTGCTGTAATGGTATACGAGGGTCCAAGTGTACCATCCTCTTTAATAGTATCAACAATTTGCCCAACATGAAAATTAGATTGTTCAACAAAAGAAGATTTTGTACGTTTTGTTACCAAAACTACTCTCTCAATTTCTGCCTCAGGGTCAAATTCTCCATCAATAATTTGAATTGTTTCTAAATTTCTTGCTTTGTCAGTTTGAAGAATTTGAATTCTTGATTCATCGAGGTAGTATATTCTACCAAAGACTTCCCATGCTCCATTTTTTCCAGAAAGATAGATTGTATCACCTAATTCAAAAGAATCGTCCTCTTCTGAAGGAGGTTTGTTTATCCCGTTTTCTTTGGATTCTTCAGTCATCCTATTCCTTCCTAACAAAGGGAATCATCCTAAAAAATTGACGCTGGAACTCCCTTCAAAAATTCGTAGGAAGGAATGTCAACTGTAACAATCAATATGTTTAAGAACTGGGTAAACACTTATTCTTCTTGGGCTGAACTGAAGGCCTACCTTCAACAAGAGGATGTTGGTGTCAGTGTCCGGGAATTTGATTCTTCTCCATATGCTATTGTGCGATATGTAAAGCGAAAGACAAATTTTGAGAAAGTTCCTGAACTTGTTTGGGCACGTTCAGTTGTTTGGGACACACAGGCGAATCGTCCTGTCTGTGTTGCTCCTCGGAAGGCAAATCAGGGACTCCCCCCTGTAAACAAGAAACTTTCCGTAGAAACTTTTGTTGATGGTGTGATGGTAAACGTGTTTGCAACTCGAAATTCTACTGGAGATATTTCCTATCATACCGCAACTCGTTCTCAACTCAATGCGGATGGATTCTTCTATTCATCAAAGTCCTTCCTTGTGCTCTTTATGGAGGCTCTTCAACAACGCAAACTAAGTAGTGTCAGCGAACTCTTTCCTAAAGACATTCTTCCCACTGAAGAAATGCCATCTGTATTCCTCAGTTTTGTGCTTCAACACCCTGAACACCGTGTAGTTGAGCGTGTTCGTACTCCCACTGTATATCTCGTACAGCACGGTGGTGTCTGCGTAGATGGAGATGTGAAACTGTTCCCTAAGCATTCTGTACTTCAAGCCTGGTATCTTTCTGAACTTACTGCATGTGAATTTGCGAATGAAAAGGATATTTATCAATATCTTCGCGACCAGTCTTATCAACGCGGTTGGACTTGGCAAGGTCTAGTCTTCAAAGATGATGAAGGAAATCGTTGGCGACTCCGTACTTCAACGTATACCATGCTTCGTACTCTTCGTGGTTCTGAAGCAGGTGCTGACCTCCGTTTCCTTCGTCTTCGTTATGAAGGAAAAGTACCTGAATACCTCAAGCATTATCATGAAGACCGTCAGGCTTTCTGGAATTTTGAACAAAAACTCCGTCAACAGACGCGTGCTGTCTATGACGCCTATGTTGAAGTTCACAAGGCTCATGCAAAGAAACTTGGTGATCTAGAAAATCCTATTCGGACTGCTGTCTATCTCCTCCATTCTCACTACCTCAAGGAACTTCGTCCCCAGAACCAAAGTGTTTCTCTTGCAAGTGCAATTGAACTTGTTAACGCAATGCCTCATTGGCAACAGGCTCAATTCCTAAACTGCTAAAAAATATGTTTAGCAAATAATATCTTTGTGTTATAAAATGAATAAATCATAAATATTTTTTTAAGAAGTCTTTTGGAGTTCCCAGGAAGCACGCCAATTGCGGAACATTTCAGCACAATCACGCGCAGCCTTTGCAATCATTTGTTTTGCAGGAATTTGAGTTTTATCTTCAGACTTGATACCTACACGAAGGACCATTTCATCACGAAGAGGGTGAGGTACTTTGTATCCAACAAATGTAAGTTCACCAGAAGCCATAAGATTTTGTTCCATGTAAGTTTGGAGAAGGTTTCCAAGAGTGTGGTCTTCACCTGTAAAGACAAAGTCATATCCACGCATACGGGCTTCAGCAGGACGAATCTCAATATTCGCAGGTAAATCACCTGTGTCAATGCCTCCATATTTTAAGCATTTTGCTTGAAGAACATCCAAGGCTCGTCCAACAATATAATCACAACTTAATACACCAACACTTTCAAGAGTAAAGTCAAAACTATAAGGTTCACCATTTTCATCCTGAAGGAAACATCTGGCAATTTCCATTGTATTGAATTCACGTTCAAGTTCAGCCTTGCGCTCAGAATTGCTTTCAAGTTCGCTTAAATTTACTTTCTTGTGGGAAGCAAGCCAGTCCTGAAACACCTTTTTCATCTTTTCAGGGGTTTTGTCGAGTGTGTAACTATAAGAGCATTGGCTTACAGGAATAAAGCGCGCATTTTCACGGCCAGTTCCAACTGTTGCGACCATAGAACAAACAAGTTCTTCAGCAGCCTGTGTTCCATGCTTTCCTTTTAGGACTGTAATAAGTGTAGTATTCTGAGTAACACGGTCTGGATGGAAGAATTCTTTACCAGGTACAACCTGAGGCTCTTCATCTTTCTTAATACGGTTTACAACAATATCCTCAGCACAAATATCTCGTGGGTTGGCATCCTCATTTTTCACATTGATTTCAAATGTGTAGTCTTCCTTTTTCCAAGTAAGAGGTTGCGAAACATGAACAGGAATGAGACCAATGCGATGGGCAAGCATTTCATTGCTCATAGGCGTGCTATTCTTAGAAATTTTTACATCAGTCGTATGTCCTTCTGAATCAATATCAGCACGAAAGGCGACGGATTCAACAAGTGTTAGAATAGCACGACGAAGGGAGTTCGCATATGAAACATGAGTAGGATTAAGAGTAAATGTCATGTCAAATGGAGTGGAGCGAGCAACTTGTTGAAAAGGTCCTGATGTAGAATCAGCACTGACAGGACGTGTAGTTGCAGGGGCAACTGGTTTTCCACGAACACGAATTTGTTTCTTTGAAGACATGGTTCCTACTGGGTTCTCCATCTGCCTCAAGGCCTCAATTTTATGAAGTTGGAAATTTCCTTTTATGCGGTTTGCTAAACCTCATTTGTTCTTAGGACTTTGTAATGAGTTCCCCTCCGATTCACATTTGTTTTTACAGCAATTCCTGTAAGTTGTCTGAAGCCTTTATAAAAGAACTATCACAAACACCTTACAAAAAGGACTTTCGATATGTTTGTATTGATCCTTCACCGAATCGCCCCCCTCTCCCTTCTTTCCTAAATCCCAAAGTGAATTCAAAGGCTTCCGTTCCTTGTATCCTGATTAATGGTGAACCTGAAGCAAGATTTGGAAATGATGTAATGAATTGGTTATATGAAAAGCGAATGAAAGACTCCTCTCAACAAACTTCAACAAAAGCAAATACTGCTGACGGTGCTCCGGGAGGAGAGCCTATGGGATGGAATAGCATGGAACATGTAAGTTTTGCAAAAGGGTTTGGCTACAGTTTCAATGACTCAGATACATCAACAGAGGGTAGTGGAGGAGCAAAACTTCCTGGTGCATTCTCTTTCCTAAATGGACAAGCCGCACCTGGTGATAGAACGGGACAAGACTTTCCCGGTGGCTCACAACAAGGCAGACAGAAAACCAAGAAAGAAGAGTTATTTGATAAACAAATGGAGGCCTACCAACGAGCACGGGAAGAAGGTATGCCGAAAGGTCCTGCTCGTCAATAATCTAAAGGTCTATTACTAATTCTTTGTAGAAGATGTCATATTTGAAAGCCTTCAATACGAAACTGATTGATTTTTTCACTGACCTTTCGGAATCATATCCTGAAGAGCGTGATATTAAATATGCGCTTGAGGCTATTCAAGGTTTGGCGAAAATCAATCCAAAAATGATTTTAGATTTATTTTATGAATTTGTCTATTTGAAAATGGGTGAGGCGGTAAAACGAGAGGATGAAGAGTTTGTTATTTCAACTGCAAAGTCATTAATCAAAGAACAGTACAATGAAATGCATGCATCACTTTTGATTTTTGATAAGTACTGGCCTGATATGACGGATAACAATCGCAATGCAATTTGGAGTCATATGAAAGTTCTTGTTCTTTTGTGTGAGAAAGCAAAAGGTTTGTAAAGGCGTAAAGAAGTTGTTGTAGGTCTTCCAAGATACAAAGAGAATGAGTGAAACAATGTTTTCTGATTTCTTTGATTCGAAGTACAATGAATTCTGTGACGATTTATTGGGGGCATGCCCTGAGTATACCTCATTAATCCAAGTTGCGAAGGCACTTCCTACTTCTGAGCGAAAGGAACGCTACAAGAATGAAATACTTCAGCGTAACACGAAACGTGCTGCTGATGTGAATCCCGGTTTTGTACTTCCTGGTGTGAGGGTCTCTGATTCTGTATGGTCTGAACTTTCAGACAAAACACAGAAGGCAATCCTTGATTATCTTGGAATTTTGGACATGTTTTCTGCTTTTGATTCTTTTACTGGAGCCGATGGTGAAATGAATCGTGAATGGGCAGATAATATTTTGAGAGACTGGCGCACTCGTCTTGGTGGTGTTGATTTCAAGAATATTTCTGAGAAAATCATGGGTATTTTTGGAGGAGCCGCTGGAGATAATCTTCCACCTCTTCCTGAGCGTTTCTTGCATGGTAAATTGGCTAAACTTGCGGAGGATATGGTTCGTGAAATTAAACCTGAAGACTTTGGTATTTCAGAGGCTGATATTGCTGCATGCAATGATGATCCAACTCGTGCTTTTGAAATTCTTATGCAAGCAGCGACTCGCAATCCCGAGCATCTTCAACGTGCTATGCAAAAGGTAGCAAAGAAACTTCAGAATAAGATTCAATCTGGTGAATTGAAGCCTCAGGAACTTGCTGCTGAAGCGGAGGAACTCATGAAGGAATTTCAAAATCACCCTATGTTTGTACAAATGATGCAGAGTTTCCGTGATGTCTTTTCATTTGAAGACCCCGACTTAGCACGTTCTGCTGGTAGAGATGGTGAAGGAAGACTTGCGCTTGTCCGAGCCCGCTTACGAAAGAAGATGGAGGCAAAGAAGAAGTCTGGGAACAAGTAGAGAGATGAAGGATGTATTATGTGAACCTCTTATTTGGGAACAACCTTCCATATTTTTGAATAGTCTAGATTATTCTTGGAATACAAGAAAACATGGAGTTTGTCGCAGTGAACTTATAAATTCATTTGTATCTTGGGCTATTGTATCTATTCTTGTTGGTGTTTCACTTAGTGTATATTTTGATAATTGGCTTATTTTAATAATTAGTATATTAATTGGAGTTCTTATTGTAACACCTGCTATCTTAGCCTTTAAAAATTCAATATTGAAAGTTCCTACTGAGCCTTTTACAACAATCATACCAAAGAATATTTATGAACAACCCGAGGAAGTGATAGCAGAAACTTACCCCACTTCGCGAAATCCCTTTATGAATGTACTCATTGATGAAATTAAATACAATCCTACCCGTCCTCCCGCAGGAAGTTTACAAAATCCCGTTACAGCCAAAACATTAGATGATTTTTTCCGTGTTCAATTCACAAGTGATCCTACGGATGTCTTTGGTAAGACACAAAGCCAACGTCAATTTATAACGATGCCTAGCACAACAATTCCAAATGATGTGGATAGTTATCAAAATTGGCTCTACAGAATTCCAGGAAAGACATGCAAGGAAGGAGGTCGTGAAGCATGTCTTCCCGGAACCGATGGTGGTCAACTCCCTTGGCTTAATGTTGAGAAATAGGCTTCTGAGTTTGAAGTTTCGCGCCCTTCTTACAAGAGAACTTTTTCAATGTTCTTCCCCGTGTTTGAAGGATACTTTTCGTACAAATAGCAATAGCGGCAGATTCTTTCGCACTTGCTGTTTTCTTTTGACCTTTTCTCAATTTAATAGTCTTAGCCACCTTCTTTACGCATCGGCAGAACTTTGAAGAAAGTGAATTCTTTTTCATTTCTTCTTGATGAGAAAACTTTCTACTAGGCAGAAAGGATGTTCCAGATCAATCGTTCTACACACACCAAGGATGACAATTGCGGTATTGAGCAATATTACAAGCAATCTCTTGCGAATGGTGCTTATTATACCACAAATCTTGTTCCCAATGCTCGTGAAGTAAACCCTTTAGCCATTGATAATTTAATGGTCTTTCAACGTGAAGGATTTGGTTATAATAACAAAGCCATTGACGCCGACAGTGTTCTCCGGAATCAACCTGAGTTTAAGAACAATCGTTGCAATATCCGTGCACAAGCGCGCCCCTTTACAACGGTTCCTTACATGGGTGGAGGTCGTGGAAATCCCGATGTTGAGAGTCTCTTACTCCACAGCGAGCAAGTCCGTCAAGGAAAGGAATGTGGAACTGTAACGGAACAACAATTCGATGGTGTATTCGTTCCCCTCATCCCGACTGTAAAAGATAACATTCAGAATCCTAAGAATCTTGTGGAAGAAGTTGCTGCTTCTGGATGGGTTCGTGGTGGTCTCCCCAGTCGTGCTTATATAAGAGATACCAATTGTTAAGACAATTGGGCTTGTATCTTTAGATATAATACGAACTGCTAAGAAACAAAAAGGATAAATAGATATGGCACTCCAGTTAAACAATCTTTCAGAGGCGTTCCCACAAACTTCACTGAAAGCAGGTGAAGAGCGCACCGAAAATCCTCAAGCCTATGACCAAATTCTCAATGCTTTTCAACACAAGAAAGAGGCTCGACACATTCTTGGAATTGTCGGTGGTAATGAAGTATCTGCCATTCAAGGAAATCGTGTTGATTTAGAATCTGATTTACTCGGTATTACACGACCTATCACATGGGGAAATTCTCGAGAGCATCTTCCTCCTCATGTTCAGGACACTACTATTGAAAGAAAGAATCCTAAAAATGATATTAAGATTGATATAACGCCTGTACATTTGAAAACATATCAGATGTGGGCCTATCCTGCGACATTTGCTCCTCCTCCTTTTGTAAAAGAAACCTGTGGTCGCCCCGAGAAATATTAGAAATAAACAGGATGTCAGGTAAAGATGAAAGATTATTTCGTGAACCACACGAGCATATTATAAGACCCAATGCGTCTTATAGTATGAAAGAACGGGACACACCTTTTTGGGCACGTAGAAAAGTATCAAAGCCTAAGAAATCAAAAACCAAAAAAATCAAAAAGGGACGCTCTACTAAATAGAATGGAAGGCCAGGCTCTTGCTATAAAACAACAAGCACTTACTCGCCCACGTTTTGATGATTTTCATCAAGCGGATGATATGAGAATCACAGGATATTCATTAAATTATTATTTGAATCCTCCTGCACACAACTGTCCCACAACGTTTCCGGTTGACGCCACAATTCGCATTCAGAAAAGTGGCGCAAGTTGGCCGCAAGGAATGTGGAAGACAGATGTGGAATCTGATTTAAAAAACTTAAATCGTCTTGGAACTCGTGTTCGTTGTAATGAAACTTCTTACAATCCTGAAACAAATTCAGTGAATAAGGTTCCGTTAGTTCCTGCCCCTGATGAAAGTTTCCCTGAAATTTTCAATCGTTTAACAAATCCTCCGTGTACTCTTCGAGCCACAGGATGGAATCGTTGGCAACCTATGCCTCACAATCCTCAATTAACATTTGAGACACCCTTTGATTTCTTTATTCCTGCTCGTGACTTGGACAAAGAAAAGTGGAAGACTCACGGAGCGTGTTTTAACAAGCCTAATGGTTATTGAGTGTTAATAATCTACGGAAAAGGAGTAGATAGTGTAGTATGGAGGCAGTAGGACTCTTAGGTATTCTTGGTTTAGGATATGCTGTTGCTAATTTGAGTTCAAATACCAAAAGCATGCCAGAACCGCCCATTAGTAATAAGAAGAAAGGCGAATTAAGTTTTCTTCAGGAACCGTTTCAGGTTTCTTCTGACCCGCGAGCACCTCCTGGTGCTCCTTTGAGTACTATGCCGAAAGGTGGAACAGCATCAGGACCCAGACAAGAACTTGACCAGTACTACAAAGCAACAAATGGACAAATACTTCCTAGTGAAATCAATCCCGGTCCTCAAGGTTCCGCTTTTGGATATGCTTCTGAAAAGCCACCGACGCAAAAACAAGTTGCTTCCTGGTCTCCTTCTCCCCAAAGCATTGATTCAGCGACGTCTCAAGTTATGATGAATCCTGCTGGATTTGAATCCGATCCAAATTATGTTGAAGGTGATTTTATTACAAGCCCTTTGTCTGGTGAAAAGATGAAAGCAACTGATTTTACTCACAACAATATGACACCCTTTTTTGGAGGAAAGGTGCGTCAAAATGTGGATGCCACAAAGAATACTGGTATTTTGGATTCATATACTGGTGCTGGAACAACGCAAATTGCAAAGAAAGAAGTTGAAACAATGTTCAACACAGCCCAGACTCCTTATGGAAATCCCTTTGGAATGGAAGATAATACTGATTTTGTTCAAAGCCGCGTAAATGTTCCTCGTAATCGTGCTGGTGAAAAGCCTTTTGAACCTGTGCGTGTTGGACCTGCTGTGAATGAAAAGTATGGTATGACAGGAAAAGGAGGATTTCAACAAACTGAAGTCAATGACTATATGATGGGAGCCATTCGTAAGACAGATGAATTACGTACAGCAGATAATCCGAAGTTGACATATGACCGTCCTATGGTTCCTGGTCAGCACTATGTAGCCGATAGTGCTCATAATCCTGGTGAAGTTCGCAAATACAAGCCTGATGCTTTCTTTATTGACAACAATGGTGAACGTTTCGTTGGTGCATTTGCTCAAGATGCGCAAAAGGAAATGGTCCGCTCAATCCAAGTTCTCAAGCACACTGCTCGTCCTGAGACATCTGTTGAATATGAAGGTCCTGCTGCTTCCCAAGCCTTTGGTGAAAGTTACGTGACGGGTGCGTACCGCACTCCTATGAGTCAGCAATATGGTGGTGCTGGATATCGTAATGCCGATATGACATCCTATTATACTAAAAATACGGATGCTTCTGAGGCTGATTATGGACGTTCTTCAATTGAAATCCGTCCTAATGAGCGTGCAGCCACTGGAGAACGTGTAATGGGATTGAACTTGGCTCCTGCCGAAACAGGTGCTGTTACAACCCATTACAATGATGAAGCAAGACCCTCAAGAAGAGAAGAAATTTCTGGAAATATTCGTCAGACAGGTACCCCTGTTGGATATGCGGGTGGTGCACCTGCAGTTACAGTGTGGGACCCCAATGATGTAGCACGTACCACTGTAAAGGAAAGTACAGTGTACTGGGGATATTATGGTGTAGCGGCGGCTGCGGATGCTCCTACACGCCTCAAGGTTTATGACCCTGATGATATAGCAAAACCTACTCAGAAATCCCAAATCAGTGCAAAATCTGAATATTATGGTCCGAGTGTTTCTGTGAATAAGGACTTTACAAGCCACGATTCTGCATACAATATGCGTACAAACCCTAACAAGGAGCAAATTGCTCGTGGAAGAAAACCTATTGCTGGAAATGGTAATGTAGCCGTGTTCACAGGTGAGAAAAATGGAGTGACCTACAAGAAATTAGATGCGGATAGCATTAATGACCGCGCAAATGCTGTAAATCGTGTTGTAGGAATTCCTACTGGAGTTGGAGACCTTGGTCAAACAAAATAAGAAGGCCCCTCCAAATTGGTATTTTCATGCCGCCAAACACCTCCTGATTGGGCGGCTCTTTTGAACGGAATCCTTCTTAACCAAAGTTT
>JACCDP010677206.1_pt1 | contig 35461 bp, 46 predicted proteins | sample 7445841 | NCBI WGS metagenome assembly JACCDP01 (sample SAMN15323441, study PRJNA562643) | freshwater metagenome | isolation source: river surface water | place: USA:Blue River Watershed | collected 2017-08-17 | reverse complement strand
TCTACCTCTTTAGATTCAGCGGCAGAAGTAAAGCCTTTTGCTGGCTGAGTAAGCCAAGGTACTGGCTTAAGACCTGGAGATGGTTTCAAATCTTTTCCTGGCTTATACGCCTCTACGTCAGAAGGTTTTACAGGTGTTTTAGAAATATCAGGGCGATACCACATTGCATTTGGATAACTTACAGTTCCGTCTTTATTGATAACTTTTTTCTCTAAGAATTCTCGTAGAGATGGATCGTTATATGCATTAGGAGTTTTACGTGGCTCTGTTGGTGGAGTTGGTGAAGAAGCAGGAACTTCCGCTGCTTGTTGTCTAAGGTCTACTGCCCAAGGAGAGAAGTCACTAAGAATTGTTTGAACTTGATTTACCTGCAACTGTGGAAGTTTTGCTGTAAGAGTTGCTGCTGGTCTATCAATAGGAGTGCGAGGCTCTCCAAGAATGTTTTTAGTCAACTGCTTAGTTGAAACAGCAGACTGAACCTGAGGCATTGGCTTGAAAGTGTCTACTGCCTCTGTTGTATTAGCAGGTACATCTACAAAATTACCATTTGTAAGTTTTACTTTTACGCTTTGGCTTTCTGGGTTTACTGATTCGATAGTTCCTGTGTATTCAGGATTTCCACCAATAACAACTTTTCCACCAGCCTTAGCAAACTTTCCTACCTTGTCACGAACTTGACCACGAGCCTTTTGTGAACGCTCTTCTGGAGTGTAATTTCCATCTTGATTTGTTGGTGTACCGCTTGATGGCGCTTCGCCAGCAGCAGTTAGAGAATCATCACCTTCAGAATATTCTTCATACTCATCGTATGCTTGTTCGTCGTATTCAACTTCATCTACTAAATCCCAATCAACGCCATCCATCTCATCAACAAATAGTTGAGATTCTTCTGGTTCAATTTGAGAAACATAAACTGCTTTGAAAGGGTCTGCTTCAAATAGACCAGAAATAATTACTGCTGTTTTGGAATCTATAGGCAAATGTAGTTTTTCTACATTGTCGTAAGCATCGTCAAGAGACTTATCGTAAGTTTCAAAGTCGTGATTTACATTTCCTAAATCTTCCCACATAGCATCGTCCCAAACAAAGACAGAGCCATCTGGATTTACTTTATAAAGACGGTCAATCCCTGACCCATCTAAACGAACACGCATATAAAATTGAGGTGCCATTTCTTCTGGCATAACTTCTGCTTCAATAAATGAATTAAGGTCAACTGATTCTGGCTTAGCGTAGTCAGACATGACGTATTCAAAAGAGGCAGTAATAGAGTTAGATTGTGCTTTTCTATTTTCACGATTTACAATTGCTGTAGCCCAAGACTTGGCAGCGTCTCCACCCCATAGTGCCCAGGCGATACGTCCGTTACTTGGGTAGTTATCTTGTCCAGGCTTATAGCCTTTTGCTTTTTTATCTACTTCATGGCGTGGAAAATACTTAGCAATGTGACGAATCTTGCGGATACCAATTTGTCCACCGCGAGCAAGAGTGCGAGCAGTGTTTAGACCAACTGGAGTTCCGCCACGTTTTTCTTCCTTACGCCATTCCAATGCTCGTTTTGCTTCAGCCTGAACTGACTTGGGGATTGTGTATAGGCGGTCATTATTAGAGAAAACTTTAATATCAAGGTCTGTAGTAGCAGCAACAGCAAGTTCAAAAGGAATAGAAGACTCTGGTTTTGTTTGGTCGCCATCAGGCACAAAAGAAGCAACCATAGATTCGGCATCTCCTACCGAACATACAAGTCTCTTTTGTTCGTCAATAATAACGGCCTTGCTATCGGCAACAAATAATACTTCGTTGCCACTGCGACCAATAAACTGCACTTTTTACTCCGTCTCTAGACTTACTGACTCGTACTTCACAACTTCTTCAATCGGAATAGCCAAGTCTTGCTCATCGGCTTCGTCATAAACAGATATGAAGGCGGGGTCTACGTATACGATAATTAAACCATCAAAATCTAACTCCCAATCGTCTTCTAATGAGATTTCTTTCCATTGACCTTTATCACGGTAGAAATCACCATCATCAGATTGGTAAGTAAGAAACGCTGCTTCATCCAAATCAGTATCGCAATGACATATTAAGTCAGTTGGAAACTCTGGATTTTCAGGTGAGAATGCCATTACTGCTCCTTAGCCTTGTCGTCATCAATCGGACCTCCCGAAACCCATGCACGGCAGGTTCTAGCAGACGCACATTTGAAATCGAATGCTTCGCAGTATCCGAGTTCTCCAGCCTCGTCTATTGCATCAAACTCATCGGACTGATTTTCTCCAGTCAGCCCTTGAGAGATACAATTCTTCATTGATGATGTAACTACGAAGACAGCGCAATTACCACAGCGCTGTTGCTTTGCAGTTTGTACATCTACGCTCCACTCTGATGCCAGTGCTTGCCAATACTCATCGTTTGGCTCGTCTGGGTTTAGTGGACCATACATAGCAGTATCAATAGCGTTCTTACGATTTTTTAGATTAAGAGCAATGTCCTGAGTTGCAGGTGGGCAAGATTCGCCAACGGCTGCTGTAACAGCGCTCTTAGTGTCTGGATTTCTAAAATACCAAGCATCTTCTGCCGAGTACCCTTCTTCAGCAATTGCCTCTTCTAATGTTTCATATACAGCATCGGTAAGAGGAACTACATTAAGCATTGACATATTCTGTGAAGCAAGTAACGCCCACTCTTCTGGAGTTGTCGGCGGTTGCTCTTCACGAGACAAAAACAACTCTATTCTTTTCTCATCAAATCCTTCAAAATCTGTAATATCTGGATTTTGCGGAGTTGCATAAGCAGCACTATTTTCTGTTGTAACTATAGAAAACAAATGAGCAGCGTTTTCAGGGAAAACGTTATCTACGTTATAGACTCTATATACGTTTATTGCCATGTCATTGTCTCCTTATAGTTTCTTCGCTAAGTTTGATTTCCACTTGTCAACATCAATACCTTTGAGAACAAGAAGTCTATCAATTATTGCTTGTCTATTGGCTGGTGTTACATCTGCCAAATAGTCTCCGCGTTCAATTGCTTGAATGGCTTGCTGAACAGTCATATCAATAAGTTCTTTATATGCAACAGCGCCAATGTCTCTAGCAAATGCTTTGTTAATTCTTCCGCCGTCACGGCCATCTCCACCAGTCATGTAGTCAAGTGGGTTATTGATTCTGTAGTTGTTCTGGAATAGTTGAGCAAAGCCATGGTCAATTGGAAGAATTTGAATTTCTTCACGACCATTTCCATCAACATTTCCTCTATCAACTCCTCCTAGCAAGAAGTTGTGGGTGTGGCGGTCTGTGTTAACAATGACTGCATCAAGAATTCCAAAGGCAATCAAGTCAGCAACTGCTGCTCTTGCTGCAACATCGTCATAATCTTTACCTGCATTTCCAGCAATATTAGGGTCTTTCTCAAACTCTAAAGAGTCGCCAGCATTTGTCATAATCAAAACCTGAGCATCGTTATTGTGCTTGACAACAACTGGAACACCTGCAATGTTAAGAGCACGAGCCAATTGGTTTGATGCGTACTCTGAGTCGGCAGTTTCTAGACTACGTTCACGCTTGAAGTAGAAAATTTGTCCAGATGCTTTATCAATCAAACGATAGTTATAACTAGCGTTGATTCCATCGCCAACTCTTTGGATTCTAAATCCAGTAGGTTGTCCATTGATTTCAAGTTCTGTTGGCTTGTCAGTTCTAAGTTTCTGACCAGCATTGAACACAGCCATAAAGTCAATATCTTTTAGTGCCTCGCCAGCAGGTCCCAAGTCATCACGGTTAGGGTTGAAAGCAAGTTTCTCCTCGTGAAGTCCCATAATCATTCTGGCGTATTCGTTAGCACGAGCCTTCTTAGCATCGGTGCTTCCTGTGCCAGGCTTTCTAATCTCAGAACTTACTAACTGAGAGAGTGCTTGACGAGCATCTACGCTTAGTGAGGCTAGTGAAACTTCTCCATCTTGTGCAAAGAAGTTTTGTAGTTCATCTTTGTATGGAGCAGCAAAAGCATTATCAACAAAGAACTGGTCATCTGCAATTAGTGCTTTTAGATTCTGAGCGTTTGCTAAGTCAAACTTGTTGGCTCCATCAGCAACTCTTTGCTCTTGAAGAGCAATAGGGTCAATAAATGGCATATTTGCTTTACCAAAAGGCTTCTTGTTGTTCTTAGCGTAGCCCTTTACAGACTTCTTAAGTTCTTCTATCTGAGTCCTTAGTCCAGAAACATCTACAGGAAGTCCTTCTAGATAATTTAGTGCTTCGGTAAGGTTTTTAGGGTCTGCGTAGACTAAGTCATCATCTGTATCAATGTTTTTTGCATAAGACATCAAATAGTTACGAGCAATGCTAAGTCTGTATGCTGCTCCGTCTCTTCCGTTATCTGGCAGACGCTTAGCAATTTCATCAATAACTTCTTTTACGTTAGCAGCATTGATACTTTTAGCATCAGCAACAGCAACCTCTAGAGGATTATTGATTTCATCAAACATCTTTCGCTCAAAGTCGCCTTCAAGTCTTTGCTTTTCTGGAAGAACAACGTTTCTCAATTGCTCAACGGCAGCAACCAGGTCATCAGTTCCGTTTGTTCTACGAAGACGGCGTAGTAGGGCATCCAACTCTGTCATATTGATTCCTCGGTGGTCTTTTACATCAAGGTCTCTTACAAAGTTATCAATTGCTACTTCAGCATTCTTTAGGGCAGTAATTCTTCCACCCTTATTGAGTTTTTTAATTCCCTTGCGAACTTCTTCTAAACCATTCTTAATATTGTCATTGTCTAACTCAAAGGCAACACCAAGTGGCTCGGACTTCTCTACTTCAGGACGCTCTATAGCAGCACCTTCAGGGTCGGCTATATAGTCCATTTTGCCAATGGTGAAATTCTTTATTTCTCCATTTTCAACAGCAGTAATGTTTATATTTCCATTTTGTGGATTTTCCCAAACCTTTACTGGTTTTACGTATCTAGTTTTTCCGTTGTAGTTGAAAGATATTTCATCTCCAGCATCAATGGCACGTCGTATTTGTTCTTCTAAATCTTTGTTCTTGTCTTTTCTTACGACAGGCTCTAACAGAGGAACAGCAAACTTATCATCTGGAGCAACTTCTGGTGCTGCTTCTGGTGCTGGTGCTGCTTCTGGTTCCTTTACAACACGTCCGCCAGGGCCTTCAACACCAAGACCACGATCAACTGGTCGTGCCTTTGGTCCACGGAAATCAGGAAGGACGATGTCTGCGTTATCTCCCTTTTGAAGAATAAGATTCTTAGCCTTTAGTTCACGGCCACCTTGGCGAATCGCCCACTTATCTTCTTCACCTTCAAATTGAATTACAAGTTTGTCTAAGTAAATAATTCCCTTACGGCCTTGACCGCCAGCCTTTTTACCTTCTTCAACTTGTGCGCCAATACGAGCCTTTACAACACCACGGCCCCACTTAGCATCTTTTACAGGGTCCTTGAAGCGAACAACATCTCCCTCTTGTAAGGCAATGCCATTTCTATCTTCGTAGAATCCTTCTTCCTTAAATCTTCCACCCATAGGGCGACCTTCTTTAGCAATAACTCTTTCTTCAAGAGCCTTACGCTTAATTTGTCCACGCTTTGCGCCAGGAACTGCTCTTGTGCCCTTTGGCTCGTCAACAATCTCAAACTCTTGGTCTTCAACACCAGGACGACGAACATTGCGAAGTGGTGAGTCAGCCTTGAAGTAACGAGTTTCAATTTTTCCATTGACGCGGTTTTGAATCTTGAATTCATATCTATCAAGAACACCAATGTATCGTGCTTCAAGAACTTCTTCAAAGTTGCCCCAGAATGGAGACCAGAAGAAATCGCCAACTTGAACTTCTTGGGCTTCAATAGGTGCTAAACGACCAGCGTTTTCCTCAACCCAAGCGTTATCTTTGACTCTTGCTTTTTCTTCTTCAATTTTTGCTTTTGCTTCTTCAGATAGAGGCTTTGGTTCTCTCTTCTTCTTTGGCTTATCTTCTTCTGCTGGCTGTTCTGGGTTTTGAAGAGCATCAACTACACGAGCAATAAACTCGCGGCCTTCTTTCTCTGCCTTGTCTTTGTCAGGGTGATTTGTAGTCTGATTTGCCAACAAATCTCCATCAAGGTCACGAACAACAGCGTCTGCTTGGAAGTCTGGCTTCTCGTCGCCAACGTTTTGAATCTTGATGTCTCCAGCAAGGTTGTCTGGTAGGTCTTGTACTTCAATAATTTTTGGAGCATTGTTAGCATCTCCTGGGATATCTCCACGGGAAATAGGAACATCTTTTGCTCGTGCCTCTTCTGGCTCTGCTTGTTCCTTACGGTTTTGCTCAAGTAAATCTTTTCCTTGAAGATTGAGAAGTGCTTCGCCTTCTGCTTTAGCGCCTTCAGCAGTTCTGTATTCTTCTTCTACTCTATATATTTCATTTCCATCACTGTTGTGAATAAGAGCACGAAGAGCAAACTTTCCTTCAGGAGTCTTATCAATAATAATTGTTCCAATACCAACACCTGGCAAATCAAAAGCATCAAGCCATACTCTTTCCGCACCCGCGTCTTGAGCATTCTTATCTAAGTCAACAGGGTCGTTAGCAATAAATGGTGCTGCTTCGCCTTCTGGCATAACTTCTGGAACATTCAAATCTTCTGGATTCTTAGGACGACGAACTCCGTCTAGGAATACTCCATGGAAATGCTCGTATGTAGAGACTTCTCCTGTTTCAATGTTGCGTCGGTAAACTCTAACTTTTCCTGGAGCAAGACCAAACTCTTCTCCACCACGAACTGCAACTACCTGCCAAATTGTATTTCCATCTTTAGAAGACATAAAGTCTCCAGGAAGTAAGTCACGCATACGAATATTTTCACGAGGAAGAAGAACAGCATTGTCTGGATTAAGAATCCAGTCACGGTCCATCATTCTCATCTTTCCTTGAGGGAACATTGTGTTAGGTGTGAAGTCAAGAACTACAACTTCATCACGAGCACGAACTGGCTCTGGCTCAAGGCCGACAGGACCAGCGTCAATATTTTCTCCAGGATTTGGAACACCAGTAGCGTCTTTTATAACGTTATCAAGATTTGCAACATATCCATCTACATATGCTCTCAGTCCCTCTGCCAATGCTTTAGCGGCGGCAAACTCAGCGAGGTTTCCGTCATACAACTCTTTTGCTGCGATATACCCATCCATCTTTGCCACATACTCATCGTTGCGAGCATCGACATCAAACAAATCTTTTCCAGCATCAAGTTCAATTCCCTTATCAATAAGAGCATTGAAAATCTTTGCTGCTGCTTCTGCATCAGCATCTGCTGCGTGCCAGTTTTCTAAGTCAACCCCAAGATGCTTAGCAAGGTTTCCTAGAGCATAACTTTCACGGCCCTTAGGAGTCTTAGGACGGTTTTCCTTAGGTTGGTCTTTGTAGATGTCTCGTGCCATTGGCAGAACGTCTAGTAAACCTCCTGGAGCCCAATCAAGACCATGACGGTCAGCAAGACGACGAGCAACTTCTTCATCAAATGCCATATTCTGTGCGCCAAAGATTGCGTTTGGTCCTGCCCACTCCAAGAACTGACGCATAGCGTCTTCTTGATTTGGTTGTTGTGCTAAAAATTCATCGTTAAGTTTGTTGCCCTTGTCGTCTACAGCATTAGGAATTCCATCTGTATCACGACCAGCATATGTATCAGCAATAGAGCGACCTGGATTCATAAATATATTTACACGGTCAATAACTTCACCATTGCGAACACGAACACCAGCAACTTGCCATGCTTCATTGCCGTCTTCTGGATTTACTCCAGTTGTTTCAAAATCAAAGAAGACTAAATCTTTATCTTTGAGAAGTTCACGGAACTTATTCCAATCTCCACCTGCTTCACGAGCAATTGCAGCCATATCACCTTGAAAGGCTGGCATCTCAATTTGACGTGGAGGTGTAGGGCGTCGTAGAGCAACAGCATTAGGAATATCTTTATCCTGCTCTGCAATATTATCCTTCTGGTCAATAACTGGAAGGTCTGTTGGTGCTTGCCACAACGCTGCGGCTTCATCAAGTTTCTTTTGGTGCTCTGCACGCTTGGCAGGGTCTTTATCTGGACGCCATTTACCATCAACAACATTGTGAGGTTGATGTAGTTCTTCTAAATCACCCTTTGCAGGTGGCTCAACGTTGCGAATAACATCAATAGGGCCATTTGCCTTCCACTCTTTTCTCTGAGTGACGTGTCCTGGGTAGTATCCCTCAACACTGACAAACTCTGGCTTTGTGTTTTCGTCAACAAAAATTCTTTCAATTACAAAGTGACCCTTCTTAGGGTCTGTAGTTACATCTCCAGCCTTCAAATCAGCAGCACGAGAGATAACACGATGTGGTTGGTTTGCTGGCTCTGTTGGGTCAACAAAACGCTTCTTTGCTGCGTCTAGTTGTACGTCGTAATCAGCACGAGCAGCATCAAAGGCTGCTTGGTCTGCTGCGTTTACAAACTCAAATGCTCCAGTGTCTTTATTTCTACGTCGTCTGCCAAAATCTTGCTCCTTTGGCTTAGAAAGAACTGGTAGGTCTCCCTTTTCTGGAAGAGGCTGCACATTACGAATTACAGGAATTTCACGCCATTCATTCCACTGCTTTGTGTCTTGCTCGACGTGGCCTGGGTAGTAACCCTTAATCTTGATGCGATCTGTTCCTGGAACCTTTTCGCCAATTTCTGTAATTACAAAATGGTCTCCAGTAGTAATGTCTCCAGGCTGTAAGTCGGCTGCTTTTACGTTCATACGGAACGGAGCATTTGCTCCAGCATCAGCAGGAGCAATGTTTGCTGGCTTTGGAAATTCTTCATTTCCATCTGGGATTTCTTCTAAAGCGTTTGCTTCAAAATCTTCTGGAATGTCAGGGCGAACATTTACTCCTTCACCTTCTGTAGCAATTCCTGGCTTACGCTCTGACGCTGAAGGAAGGTCTCCTTCTGGGAAATCTCCAGCCTGTTCTGTAAGACGCTTTTGGTCTCCAAAGGCTTTCCAACGCTCTTTCTGAGCAGGACGAGGCATATCAACTGCCCAAGAGTTTTCAAAATCATCTAAAGCATTTTTATAAGCCTCGGTTTGATTTGCTGGGTCATTGAAGAAATTAGAAATCTCTTCCTGAGTCATTGAATCAAAAGCGGCAATTTGCTCATCTGAGAAACCATAATTTTTTGCAAATTCTTTAATCTTTTCACGAGATGCTTTGGCATACTCTGCTTTGCGAGCACCTAGGTCTGCCTGTACTTCATCCCAGTTTTCATAAGTCTTTGGTTCAAGAAGTTTGTTACGGTCTTTGACAGTAATCTTTCCATCTTTATCGGTAGATGCTTCAAAGTTATTCAAACCATAAACATTGTTGTAGTTTTCTGGAAGAGGACGGCCAAACATTCTTCCTACTGTTTGCGAGATTCCCCAACCCTCAGGGACATTACGTCCTTGGTCATCAACACGGGCTTCAGCATTGGCTTTTAGTTCTGCTATGCGGTCTTCAATAGCCTTTCTCTCTGCTTCTTGCTCTGCCATCAAACGCTCGTAAGCATTCATTGGCTTTGCTTCAGTTGGAAGGTCTAGAGGAAGTTCTGCTTGTGGCTCTTCTTGTCCAACAAAGCCTTCATCAGCAATTGACTTTACAAGTGCGTTTGTATCTTCTCCAAGAAGTTGTAGAGCATCACGTACTGCTTCTACAGGAACGTTTGCTACAAACTCTTCGCCATCGTCATCTTTCATAGATACATTTGCGTGCCCTGGAATTGGATTTCCTGGCTCAATGCCACGCTTTAGTTCTTCAACAAGTTTTTCTTTTTCAATAGACTGCGCCAAGAAAACAGGATTGTCGCTAAAGCCAACTGGAAGATTTTCGTTCTGGTCTTCTTCTGTAACTTCTTTCCAGTTTTGGTATGGCTCAGGATTGATTTTGTGATATCCCGCTGGCATATCAATATCATCATTTTTTGGAAGGTAAGGAGTGTGATCCTTAGTCTTCATAAACTCAGCCATCTCGGCTTCGCCAAGACCATCTAATACAACTGGAAGTGGAACTAAGTCCATCTCCTCTTTATTGAAATCTGGAATCTCTGCTGCTGGAACTTCTTCAGGAGCACGGTCAACAGTTCTTTCAAACGCTTCAGCGATATCTGGATTAGGTCCAGTAACATTTTCTGAGCCCTTACGGAAGTCAGCAAGTGCTTCTTCATTTTGCTTAGTTCCAAGTTTTTTGTCGTAGATTTTTGCAAGTTCTAGAGGAGCATCTTCCCCAGCCTCTTGAAGAGCAAAGAACAATGCTTCTGCTGGAACAAACTCATCTCCGTTATTGAAGCCAAGTGTTCCGTAGCCAGTTGCGTTTTCACCATCTTCTTTAGGAATAACTGCTTCTTCTAAAGCGGCAACTAAATCACGAGGGTCATACTTTTGTGCAAGTTCTACAGGGTCATCAGTAAAGTCTGTTGACTCTTCATCAACACGACCCTCAGGGTCATATGATGCGTCTGGATTGATTTTCTTTGCACCTTCTGGAACAGCAAAAACAAAAGGCATTCCCTTTTCTGGCAAAGCAGGTTTTACTAAAGCCTCAGGTTCTGAAACTTGTTCTTTATCAGGAAGTGCTGCCTTTTGAGAAGGCTTATCAATTTCATCAATCTTGTCTAGAATCTCTGACCAAGACTTGGCATCAATAATTGGACCCTTGCCATTGCTTGCAGTTAGATTACCAAAATCATCCTTAGTAACTCTCCACTCTTCATTCTTCCAAGTGTAGCCACCTAATTTTTCCCAGCCGTCTGGTGCTTCAACAAATTCAATATCTTCTTCGTTGATTACATCATCACTTGCTGAGTAACGAACTGGTGCCTTGCTAAATCCGTCAGCAGTAGTATTGAGAATTGCTTTTACGAACTCGCCTTTAGCAGGTGGAAGTTTTGCGATGCGGCCATCTGGAAGTTCAACAAGAACATTCTCTCCATCATTGGAGTCCATAAGAGTTTTACCAACAACGCTAAATACTTTTCCACCACGACGGACTAGAGCACGAAGACCTCCGCCTTGGTATGCGAATCGGCCTTTGCGGTCACGACGCTGTAGTTGTGCACGAAGAGAACGAGCAATTGGAGAGTTTCCATCGCCCATAGCAGCAAGCAATGTTTCTGTTGGCAAAGTACCTTGTGGCAGACCAGCAAGAATTGAGTTGTAGTAAGTGGGTTCTACAGAACCAAACTCTGAAGTAAGTGCTGATGCAAGAATTACTCGTGCACGTTCATCTGTAATACGTGCGTCATCAACAAACCAACGAGCACGAGAAGATTCCAAAGCAGATGCTGTAAGAGAGTGCTCACGGGTTGAGCGTGGGTGTGAGATTGGGAGTAAATCTGTGTGTGAAAGAGTCAAAGAGTTGCTCTTATTGTTTTGAGCAAGGTTGATGTATTGAGTAAGTTCCTTCAAAGCCATATGCTCACGTAGTGAGAATGGAAGATGACGTGTTGCTTGAAGTGAGCGAAGAACTACAGTAAATGCTGCCTTCTTTGTAATACGGCGAGAAGTATTGGCATTTGTATTTGCCTGTTCAATTACAGAAAGTGCTGACTCACGAATACGAAGAGCCTGGCTCATCGCTTGAGAGCGACGTCCCTCTTCTGAGATTGCGTGACTTAGTCTGCGAATTCTGCTCACTCTTGTGTACCTTCCTCAAACTCTGGTAATAAATCTCCATCAAGACTTTCGTGCCCTAAAGATGCTAGAAGTGATGCACGAACAAAAGGGTCATCGCCATTTCTTACGCCACGAAGCCAACTTGCTCTAATTGCTTCTTCTGCTTCGTATCCATACCCTGAATACTCTGCCATAGCAAGGATAGCGTCTTCTGGATATAGGTAATCTTCTTTATTTTTTAGTTCAATGTTGAGTTCTTGCTCATACATAAACTCTTCAACATCTTTCATAGATGGATTTTCTTTTTTCTTGATTACACCATCTGGAAGAACAGCAAAACGACATACTCCCATTGGTTCTACAGGTAAAGAAATGATTTGGCATTGATCTCCACCAGCATAAAGAACACAGTTGCCGCAATGGACACCAATTTCTTGGTCTTTGTTTTCTGAAGCAGGTGTGTAGCCAGCCCAGATGCCAGTTTCATCTTCATTAAACTTTCCATACTTGTCAGCAATCTCAATAAGTGCTGCTGCTAACTCTTGTTCTTCTGGAACAAGCCCTGCGGCGGTAATTGAATTAGATTTTTTAGTAGAGCGAGGGTGTGCAGCAGGTAAAAGGTCATTATCTGTTGTGTAAGCAGAGTTAGAAGGCTTTCCAGACTTGAGTAAACGCAAGAAAGCGTTTACACGGCCCATTGCCCATTGATTACGATTCATTCCAGGACGATGCGAGACACTAAATGCTCCTGCGCCACGGCGATAGACCGCCTTGAGCATTCCTAGAGATGCTTTACGTCCAGAAGGTGCTTTTTCATTGTGCTTAGAAACTTTTTCTTTCAAAGATGCTTCAACTGCTGCTGAAAATTTTACTTTGCGTGCTGCTTTAGTTCCTTTAGCGGAATCTTTTTTGTTTTTTGATGAACCTTTGATTCGATCAGACTTCGGTGCTGGTGTCTGGCTGATTGTCCTCGACATTTGATTCACCGCCTTCCGCAGGTGCTCCAGAAGTTGCTTGTTGTAGAAGTTGTTCAACACTTTCAGGTAGCGGAGCAACCGATGCGCCCTGCTGAGCCTCTCTTACCTTCATCATAAGTTCAGGACTTAGCGCACCAAGCATTGCTTCAGTAAGTTCAGGAGTAATTGCTCCCTTCTCAAAGAGCATTCTGATTCCAACTTCTTCTGCTGTAGGTGTATCGGATGCAGAGAAGCCATGAGCACGACGCCATGTCTCTCCAGAGATAATTCCTCTATCAAATCCAGAGTCAGCATCCATCGCTCTGTCATTGCGGGTTGAAACTGCGCTTGGGTCATACCAAACAACAATTCTGTCAACCTCTGTTGGATTGAATCCTTGCGCCTCTAGATAAGGACGTAGGTAAACAATTGTTAAAGCATCAGCAATAAGCAACATCAATGGTTCGATGTGTGCTTTGTACAGTGCTTCATCAATTTGTAGAGCGTTCGAGTATTTCACATTAGCAAGACCTGTTACTACATCCTTTGGAACATCTAGACCCTGAAGGATACGTTCTAGTACTCGGTCTGCACGTTGAGCCAATGCAGGGTCGAACGAACGCTCAAACTTAAATTGCTTAATCGCATCGCCAAGTTCAGCAGGGCCACGGATGATAAGCGGAACAACAGCGGAAGCAGACTCTTCATCACGAATCGGAGTTGTCATTGCATCAATGAGTTGTTCTTCAAACTCATCTTCTGCTTCTTCAGCAGTAAAGCCAGGATTTAACTCGCTATCTGCCTCGTCATATGGATAATCAGGGTCTCCTTGAGCAGCAACTGATAAACCATCTGGTAAATAAAGTGCGCCAGCATTGAGGCGAGAACGTGCTGTTGCACGGAATGTTCTATTGAGCAAAAGTAATTCAGCACAAAGGTCTAACAAACCACGAAGTGATGAATCTGCTTCATCTGAATAACGTGGGTGCGAACGCCAGATGCGTCCTACGAATGCGCCATTAGCAAGACGATTGACTCCTAGTGCACCGCCAGTGCTTTGTTCACGGCGACCAATAACGTTGTATCCACCACGAGCATCTGCCATAATTTCATCAACGGAACGAATGTCCCAAGACTCAGGGATTCCAGAGCCTTTCTTTTCTGGCATTTGAACTAAATAACATTCTCCAGCAACTGAAAGATTGAGTGCTGCATCTTTGAGAAGACCTGCTTGTCCGCCATATGCAGAGTCAAGCCGTGCAAGTGCTCGCTCTGCGGCAGCAGCAAGACGTGGGTCAATAATTTTTGCGTTGCGTACAGATGTTGGAGACTCTGATGCGTTCTCTACAACGGCTGCGTAAATTCTAATTCGTGAAACAACAGATGCAACTAAATTGAAAGCATACTTAACTTCACCAATAGCATCGTAGTATTCCCATGCTTCGGCTTGCCATGCTGATGAGCCAGCAGCACGACGTTGTCTAAATTGTTCAAACTCACCTTTGTCATTAATTTTAATTTGTACTGCCGCAGCAGTTAAAGAACGTGGAGTTGAATAAGCAACAGGAGATGCAGGTGATGATAAAAATACTGAGGCAGGTCCAGAAACTTTAGAAGAACTACGACGAGCAACTATTTGTGTGGAACGAGTAGTAGATTTTGACTTACCCTTTTTAGGTGAAGATGCTTTCTTAGGGACAGCAGGGCGAACAGGTTCATTAGACGGTTCTTCGCGTTTGAATACGCCCACAGACTTACTCCTCGTCTTCGTTACGGAACACTAGGACTGCCTATCCTCGTGTGCGGATAACAAGCCAGCGATAGCAGAAAGTGCTAAAACTATTTCAACTACCCGTGTGGCCTCTGGAATAATGATACGGGATATTACGAGTAATGATGCGACCCAAACGCTAGTACACCAAACACAAGTAAATAAATATCCGAATTTATTGGTCTCTGGCGGGAACTTTTTCCATATCCAATTACGAGGTCCGTTCAAAATCTCGTCTTGAACTATCAGTCTGGTTATTCTGTATGTGGCTAGACCAGCGATGGTCAGTTCTAGAAAGTCTGTAATCAATTATCCCCCTGAGCAACTAAAGTGCTTCCATAAGGGCTCCAAGAACGAAGCCTTGAGCCACACCCGCAGTTATCGTCTTTCCTAAAGGCTATGAGTTTTCCATTTTCAGTAATTACACGATGAATTTTTTCAAATTTTTCGTAGAAAGTTATAGCCTCTTTGAAAACTAGGTTAGGTCCTGATGGAGAGTCTACAGCGATAAGCACTTGATTGTTGAAAACCACCACACGGCACCTATCAAGCCTTCTAGTCCCCTTTGGGGCAGAACCTTTAGGCATCAACTCTCGTAGGTCCTCCATAGAGTCTGGTTCTGCTAACGCTACTACTGCTGGAAATACATCTGCTTGTACTTTCACTTAGTCTCCGTGTATTCAGATGGTATGTGGAACTCAAGCCAGCCTAAGTAGGACTTAGCAAGTGTTAGTGGAACTAGGAGAGGCTTCTCTCTAGTGGCTTTGTCGGGAGTTAGAAAAGTTTCTAAATCGCTAGGCTCTTTAGCAACAGGACAATACATCCAAGACCTAGTTTCTTGAAGAGTTGCTAATGGAAAAGCAATAGGGTAATGTGATTTTTCAGACGTAAGTGTCTCTAAGCGGCGGGCGTTGGGTCTGGACTTTACTTTTTTAGGGTTGAACCAGACTGCTACAACAAGTTCTTCTTCAGAGTAGGTTCCAGTTGTGTTTTTGTAGGTTCTAGACATTGCTTAGTCGCCTTGCCATTGCTCTGTAAGTAACTCCAGCGGCTTCAGCGATGTCGGCAGCAGGTACGCCACGGTCTCTTAGTTGCTTGGCAAGGGTTGTAAGTTCTCTGTTGGCTACTGCAAGAGGGCTATCAGTAGGTGTCTTTGCTCTATATCTCTTTGAGAGGTCTGCGAGTTGCTTGAGTTGAGGTCTCAACTCTGGCGGGACGCTTGGGGAAATGGATCTCATGCGGGGAGAGTTGCTGAGAGGGGCTGTGGAGGTAAGAGACTTTGGTGGAGTAGGAGGTACAGGCCTTCTTTGCTCTTCTGACTTAGCATTCTTGACCCAGAAGTGAACTGTGGACTTAGGACGAGCAGGTTTGAGCGAGTTAGCAATCACAGCCAATGACCAGCCAGCCTCCCAAAGGGCACGAAGGCGTGGGGGAAGCATTTCATTTGGAAGAGTAGACAGAAACCTCACTTCGTCATCTGGGAGTCTCGTCTTTTTCTTCATGTGCCTATCCTACACTGTTTTTGAAGTGTCGTACAAGGCTTAGAGCAGCAAAAGTATTGGACGATACAGAAGAAAATATGAACCTTTCCATATTTTGATTTTGGCCTGTGACACGGCTCTGCATAGTATTAAACTTTTTCCAAATCGTTTCCGGATAAAAAAATAAAATACAAACAACTTATTATTTTTTCTTCATTTCTGGCGTCTAAGGCATTGCTTTTATTATTTTTATTTCTTTTCGTGGGCTATAAAAGACTTTTAGGCTTTCTTGTCTATAAATAAACATAAATAACTTTTATTATCTATTTACTTTTTAGTTTTCTCTCTTAGGCTTAGTGTTATGTCTTGACTAGTCCGGTCAAACAATCTACAAACAACTTGGCTAGTGCCTAGACCTAGAGGGTCAAAGTGTTAGTGCTTTTTGATAACAATTAGATAACAAAGAGGCTAGGCTTATGTCTAAAGATGTGATACAAAACACTGAGAAACATTAGGCTAATACTTGACAAACATAAAACACTACTATAGTCTTATCCTATAAGCATAAACAAATAGCAAGGGGGGTGAAAATGAAAAACGAAAACACACTAACTTTCTGGGAGATGAACCTTCTCCTAGAGTTTCTAGCAAGTAGCGAAGAAACAAACCGCAACGCAGACCTGAGGGGTATCTATCAAAAGATACAACGGCAGAGGTCGGCAGAGGTTCACGCCTAAGACTTACAAGGAAGCCCCCGCAAGGGGGCTTTTTTGTTGCCAAAAGTATGACCAGTCATCTGCCTTTTTGGGCTTGACAAGCGTGGAACAGTATCATAGTCTTATCTCATAAGCACAGAGAGTGCTTACAGACAAGGGGAAATAAAATGACAACAGCACTACTTCAGATTATCGCAGGCGCACTACTTCTAAACACACCTCTCATCATCCTATGGATTATGGAAGCCCGCAAGGTAAGCAAGCCAAAGCGCAAGGCGTCCAAGCCTGAGAACTTCGCAGTAGAAAACTTCTGGGCAACTAACTAAAACTTACAGAGAAGCCCCCCGCAAGGGGGGTTTTTTGTTGCCTAAATCACAGACACGCCGTATAGTAAATACTTGACAAGCGTAAGTTAGTAGTCTAGTATTCAGACATAACCTAAACAAAGGGGGAAAAAATGGAACACAGACTTACAGTAAAGAGAGAGTTTGCTGGTAGTTATGTCTCTTGTTGCGGTATTCAAATACAGCGTAGTGCGTTAGGTGGTTGGGTTATCACTTGGCCGGGAATGTCCTCTCCAGACGAGTGGACTAAAACCCTAGAAGATGCTAAGTGGGTTGCCGAACAACACCACACAGCGAAAAAATAAAACTAGAGAAAGACCCCTTAGGGGGTTTTTCTTTTGCCACTCCCTAGCCAAAAAGTAAAAAACATACGCCGGCCGCCAGACTTCGGGGAATTGTTGGTAGTGGGGAAAGTTTTACTTGGAGAAACCCGCAAAGATGTGATAGGAAACACACCCTAAAGACTTGACAAGCGTAAGGCTATGTCATAGTATTAGCAGTAAGACAAGGGAAAGGAAAGAAAATGCGAGGACTACCTGATAGCGCAGTAGTAGGAACTTACAAACGCCTACACCGCAAGCCAAAGCGTAAAGCACCTATTGTTAGTTATGACGAGCAAGCAGAAATGATTTGTAAATTATTCTCTTGGTTCGCAGTAAAAACAATAAAAGCAACGCACAAAATAATTTATAAATAAAACTTGACAAGGCTATCCGTATGGTCTAGCCTTACACTTATCAAACAGAAAGGAAATAAAATGCTTGCTATCAAACTAAATGCTGAAGGACAAGCAGAGGAAGTCCAACTAGCAGATGAAGGTTCTCAATTAGAGCAACTTCAATCTGCCGTAGGTGGGCTGGTTCAAGCGATAGACTTCACCGCAGACTTGACAATCTGGGTAAATGAGGAAGGAAAACTTTATGGGTTGCCAATCAACCCTATGGCAACTTTCTTATGGGAAAAGTATTTCGGACTAACTGACTTTATTTGTGGAGATGTAATTTTCACAGGTGGCACAGGTGAGGAAGGCGAAACACTAGGACTCAATGAGGAGACCGCGAAACAACTTCGTGAGTTTCTCCGTATAAACTAAAACAGACAAAGGACAAAATGACAACAGCAATAAACTTTCGCACTAACCCCGGGCAACTAGAAAAAGCACACGGGGCACGCTACGCAATTAGAAAAGAAAGACCTACTTTCTATCGCAGAGCAGGGCAAAACAAAATAGCAAAATTACAACTACCTGAAAATGTGGTTCGTGTATTTGATACTCTGACAAGTCCGCTAGATAAAAGTATGAGAAACGATTATGTAGTAGCGTTGGTGGGTGCTGGCTGGACACAAGCGTCCGTAGCGAGAGCCTCTAAGTTATCTCCGCAGATGATTAGAGTAATTCTAAACTCTCACAAAGGCACAGGCGTTCCGCCAACTTTATTTGTTCCACCCGTTCCAAAGCACGCAGACAAAGTAGGGCAATCTCGTTATGTAATGCCTACACCTGAACTACTGGCAAGGCTGAAGGAACTTCAACCCTACGCACAGCAGGTAAGAGCAAACAGCCCTCGCTTTCGTGCTGAGGCTGAGGAATACACCTACCTACTCAATCAAGCACACAACGAACAAAAAGTTACTCTCTATCGCTTGGCAAAGTTATTAGGAGTAACTACTTCGGCACTTGCTTTCCGCTTGGTTCGGTATGGATACCGCACAACGAAACTAGGACAATCCTCTGCCTACAAGCCAATCCTAGATAAAAACAGAAAAGCCTAACTCTGGAATAAAGAAAGCCCCCTAGAAAAAACTAGGGGGTTTCTTTTTTGACGCCTTATGCCGTCCTTCCAAACTCCACACAAGGACGCAAAAAGTAAAAAACAACGCCCTGCAAGTCAAGTTTAAGTGACGAGCAGAGCGTTGATTTTGTTAATACTTAGTTAGTGACTTCTACTGAAGTCCCTTCGAACAAGCGAGAGATTAGTTTCTCGTCCTGAGCATTGACTTTTTCTACCGTTGTCTTAGCAAACTGAGCGAGAGACTTCATAGTCCCTGCACTCAACCAACCATACTTGTCACTACCCGCATCGAGAAAGCCGAGTTCGACAAGACGGAATTGCACTAAACCAACTGATACAGAATTTCTGGATTTCGACTCGAAAACGAGTTTCGACAACGAAACAATTTTCTTAGATGCAGCGAGTTTTGACGGTGCTGGTGCATCGTTTTTACTTTTTGCCTCTTCGACAGGTGCAGCGACAGCAACAGGTTCCTCAACAACTTCCGCTTCTGGAGCCTTAGGCTCCTCGTGTATTGTCATTGGGGCTGGTGTAGGCGCAGGTGTGTGGATAACCTCTACGCTCTCAAACGCTGGTGTTGGTTCTACCGCTACTGGTTCTTGGGTGTTCTCAATCAAGGTGTAACTCCTTCGGGAAACTTCTTGAGCCAAGATTCATAGCGTTCTTGGTCTACACCATTATACCCGCTACCAACTTTCCAAGCCTCCCATTTTTCACCACCATTGCTCATGTGATAAGCAATCTCAGCGTTTACTACTGGGTTGAATAGTTCCGCATTTGATTTGAGGTCAAACTTCTCACGGCGGTCTACTCCTAGTCCGCCAATCATATTAATTTGAAAGATTCCGTATGATGAGTCGCCTGTTCTTGTATTGCCATTGAAAGCAATAGGGCGACCATTAGACTCCTTCTTCACAACAGCCCAAGCGACCTTTAGTGCCTTGCCCTCAAACCCAACAGCGTGGAGCAGTTGAGCGAGTTCTTCGTCGGTAAAGGTGGTTCGCTGGTCAGCAAACCTCTGGAGTTGTAGAGCCTTGATTTTTTCCTTATGGGCGGTGATTTCAGCCTCGATAAGTTGTTCGTAGGTTTTCTTTTCTTGTTCTTGCTGCTGCACTTCGACGGCAGTTTTTACTTTTTGTTCTTGTGCGTTGGACGCTTGAACATAGGTAGAGAAAGTCGAAATAACTCCAACCGAAAGCAATACGCTCAAGATTTGTTCGACAACTCTGCTCTTAGTTTTCTGCATTGATTTTCCTTTGTTTGGGGACATGGACTCTGCGTTGTCTAAACCGCAGTTGGGTTGCTGTCTAAGCCAACCGAGCCACCCTCATTGGGGAGACAGGTATTACTTACCTTTCCTAAGTTTGTCTGTAAGTCGTGCGTCGTTCATAGGTAATACTCTATCACAAGAAAGTCAGGAAGGTAGCCTTTTACAGGCACTTTCCGCAACAAGCCCCGTGGTTATAGTCAGATTCATACAAGGAAAACTGGCTACCGCACTTCCAACAGGCTATGTAAATGATTTGTTTTTTCTTGCTTTTTGTCATTTTCTTCCCCTTTCATAGACAACAATACAATAGTTATGTGCGTATGTCAAGCGACACGCCAAAAGAATAGAGACCCTCTGACGGGGGAAGGTTTGTGTCAGAGAGCCTCTAGTCCAACTTTATTGTCTCATACTTTTACTGGTAAGTCAAGTCCTAAGGTTTCTCCCGTATGGACAAAACAGCCGAAGCAATCGCTACAGCACCGAAGGCTAGGGACACATCTGAGTCTCCCCAGATAGCCATTACAACGGCGAGCGCAGATGCCACGCTGGCAACTACCGCAGACCAAACTACATTGAGATTATTCATTTCCTGCCTTCTTTCTTTTAGGGCTAGTTCTACCTCTGAGACGGGCTGAAGGGTCTCTCAAAACAACTCCACTACTACGGAGTGCTTTCCTTGCTGTCCTATAACAGACACCAAGTTCTACAGCCACATCATCTATGGCAAGACCAGAGTTGTATAACTTTGCAGCATCAATCTCTATCTTTTTACTTTTTGCCACCCTTACTTACGCCTTTCGTTTCGCTTTCTTTGTTTTAATTGCTTTGTAAAGAAAGTAAGCCAACACACCAACAATCAGGGCAGGTGTGTAAACCGCAACGCTAAAAAAGTTTGACGAGACTTCTAGCCACTCAAACTGACAAGCAAGACCACAATCAAGTGGGTCAAGCATTACATTAGTTTCTTCCATTAGATTCCTCCTCTCACTTTGTCGTAGTGAAGTTCAGTTAGTTCCTTACGAAGTCTGTTGTTCTCCCGTATCAACTTACCTTGCGCTCTGATACCTACAACCATAACAAAGCATGAACCCGCAAGCGCAATAATTATTGCGAGCATTGTTCCATTATCAAGCAACATTTGTTTCTTCTTTCCTGTTAGATAAAGCAATCGCATTGGCGCAGGTGTAGCACCACTTCTCTGTTTCAATTCCAAGCAAGAACGCATCTACGCCTGAATAAACTAATTGTGTGCTTTCGCAACTGGCATTTATACATTTCTTCATTTACTTTTTCCCCTTTTTCTTTTATGGATAAATTAGGTCTAAACAAAATTGGTTCATTTGTTCTGTCGGCACTTTACACATCTCAGGTGTAGTAGCGTCCATAGCCCAAGCGAACAAAGCAAGCAAAATAAGTCCAACGGCAATTCTGCGTCTAATAAACTTTGCTTCTGTTTTCATTTTGTCTTTCTCCCTTTTCTATTGACTTTCCTAGTCAATACCCTAAGATTACAGCCTTCCTGACTTTTTGTCAAACCTTTCTGACTTTCGGCGTGTCTTAGTTTCTCCACGCCGAAACATCAACTTCGGTTAGCCATTTCGCAAAGCGACCATTGAACAAGGCGTGCTTGCTTCTCTTAGCCCGTATCAAGTCAATCGCTTCTTGTGGCGTGTAGCCCTCACGAATAAGGACTAGAGCCATAATTAGACCGCTTCGGTTCATACCTGCTTGGCAACGAATAAGGACACGCTGTCCTCGCTTCCACTCCTCGTGAGCCATACGAACAATTCCTTGTAGGTCATTTGGGTCAAAGTCTGCCATGTCGCTGTCATAAAATCCGAAACGGATTTCCTTGACAAACCAATCAACAGGATTAGCCCAAGCGTATGCCGTAATTACCAAATCAAAATCCTTCTTAGTAATTGCTGGCGTTGCTAGTTGGTCGTGTATGTCATCATCATCAGTTCCGCCCTGCCATAAGCCGGGCAATAACTCAGACCACAGTTCTCGTGGATACTCAATCGTGTAAGAGCGTGGTGCTATTTTTGTTTTTATTAGTTCTTCTTGTGGAGAAGTTTTCATTTGTATTCCCCCCTTTCTATAGAGAGTTTATCAGACCTTCCTGACATTTGTCAAATCGGCTTATGAAACTTTTTTCTTGCGCTTACGCACTACTTTCTTTTTCAAGTCATACTTTTGCTTGGCATACCAGCCAAGACCAAAGAACAGAACAAGACCTAGAGCAGAGGCGTCAATCATTATCATAATCAACAGAACCCCAACAACTGCTAAAGCGATTTTCTTATAGATAATTTTTTCTATCTTCGTTGTTCGGTATGCGTATTTGAAATCACCGAATAGCCAATCTCTAAACATAAGTTCCCCTTTCTTAGGTATTCACATACTATCAAACCTTCCTGACATTTGTCAAGTCCCTTCAGCAAACAGCCCAAGTTGTTTCTACTTGCAGCGGATCTGAAGGAGAGTTTTTACTTTTTGCTAATGCACCACCGGGCCCTCGATTTGGTCAAGTTGTTTGTAGTTGCCAAAGCAAACCCCCGCACATGAACGGGGGCTTACTTTAGTCAATGACGCTTAGTCTTTCTTTACTTCATCTAGCAAATCCCACAGGACGGGTTCTAAGGCTTTACTTAGTTCGTCTAGTTTCTGTTGTAGTGTCTTTTCCATTGAGGCTTTCCTCCTTTCTATTTTTCCCTCTACCCTTATGACGATTGAAGTGGGCATTTCTCAATGGATTATTAGTGTGTTCTACCTCACAAGCAAAATGTCCGATTTGTCTTCACATTTATTTTGCTAAGGTTTCTGGGGTTTTGGACTTCTCAAATTGTTTGTAGTGTGCAAATGCACTGGGCGCTATTGCAGGTTTTTACTTTTTGCCACAGCCTCCCACTGCAAATTAAATAAAAATACCCCGCACTAGGCGGGGCATTTCTAATTATTTATTAGTCATCTTCCTCGTCTTCGGCAAAATCTCCTTGACCAATTAGAGTTTCGAATCCAGCGTTAGGGTTCTCGTGATTAGTGCTAACCGCATCGATAAACCTAAGTCCGCAAGAATCTTCATACCACTCTTGTAGTGTCGCAAGCATTACATCAGGTGTGGCATCTTCTTTAGTAATAAGTGGGTCGTAGCCATACCCTCGCATTAGTTCTACCTGTTCATTGTCCATTAGTAGGTAAATCTTGTGGCAAGTATCAAAGGCAATAGCCTTAGCCTCGCTAACTCTTTCTTTTACCAAAGTATCAAATACTTCTGTTAGTGTGCTCATTACCTATCCAATCTAAGTATTCTTACAAGTTCGCTAGCAGTTATTTCCCAACCAGCATCTGTCTTTACGGCAGTAGCAGGGTGAGGCACTATGTCGGCAGGTAATACGACTACCGCATCATAGTTTTCTTCTTGATAAAACTCCCAAGCCTTGATAGCAGGTTCTGCATAGTCAAGTGGTAGTGGTGGATAAAAGTTTCCACGCAAGTGATAACTCATTGAGATAGTGTTCATTACGCTACCTCGCAATCGTGTCCATACCCAATTTCATTGGGTGTAAGTGCTTTCTCGCACTCACCGCAAATAGGGACAACCTTGCCACTCGCATAGAGTGCTAGGTGCTTTAGAATCATGTCGGACATTTACTTACCCCCTGTAAGTTTGTTGTTGTCGTAAGGATAACACTTTACCAAAGTAAAGTCAAGCATTACTTCTTATTCTTTTTTGACTCTTGAAACTTCTTTTCACAAGCAGTGCTGTAGCAGACATTGTTTTTATCATTGTTATACATAGAAAGTTTCTTTTCGCAGATAACGCAAAAACGAATCTTTGTATTTATCTTTGGTGCTGTAGCGCCGGGCTCTAACGCAACGCCACCCGCATAGTGAGTCGGGCGAATGTAAACTCTGCCAAACTCATCAAAACTTACTGAATCATCCATTTTTCCCCCTCTTTAGGTTCGGTAGGGAGTCGTATTGTTTCCGCCCCTTGCAAGTTATAGGCGTTCAGGTGACCAGCGACTTCCCCCTACCGAATAACTGAAGGATAGCATTTTAGGATAGGCAAGTCAAGTAGTGTCGCAAATTATTTTTACAAGGGCTACCGCAAATCGTTTCATAGGTTGTTCAACCAGGTATTAACGACTACCAACAATTCCAGAAGGTCACCAGCAGCGGCAGCACTGCATTAGCAAAAAGTAAAAATCTGCGGCACGCCGGTCGTCACAGCGCAGAAGTTGTTTGTAGTTTGCCTTAACTAGGTATTAAAAATGCTGCACATTTATACAAATAGGCGCACTTGTATTAGGGTCTAACCTCGCAGAGATAGTTAGTGCTTGTCTAACCAGCGTCTTGGCAGTTCCCAGAGTTCTCTTTCTTGTTTCTAGAGTTCCCAGCAAAGCACCCAGAGCGTAAGCACTTCCAGAGCCAATGGCATAAATCCCACTCTCGTCCCGTGCCCACGAATAGTCGTTGCCAATCTCATAGACAGTTCCATTAATCAGAACCATCACTTGGCTATCTTGGTCGCCATCTTTTGAGTATGAGTTGTCCTCAAAGCATTTCTTTAGTTCAGGTATAAAAATGGCAGTCATAAACTTATCGAGTTTGACCCCGTAAGTTGTTGGTGTTATTGCAGGTGGCTTGAACACAAAGGATAGTAAGTTGATAGCCCTCATGTCGCCGGCTACCCCAATGAGGTATGCCCCGTTCTTAAATAACTTCCCGTTATCTTTTGGAAGTGTGTAAATCTTTTCGTTTTCTTCAGTCACCCGTGAGTCATAGCCAACGACAGCCCAGTTCTCACCCTGAACAGCAGCAATCGTAGTCACAGCGCACCCTCAACCCTCGTAAGTTTTTACTTTTTACCTAGCCAGAAAATCCGTCCCACAAGTCTAAACGCAATCGTTCGTATCTATCCCCGTGGTATCCATTGTTTCTTGCTGAAATGTCCTCGTCTCTTTGTAGAGAGTCAAGTGATAGAACCGCAACATAGTCAGTTTCATCAAACATTATTACCAGTTTAGTGTCCCCGTCCGCAGGGTCATCAACAATCGCAATCATAAAAGGTGCAGCCGAACCATTTGGGTGGTAATCCTTAGAGACAATTTCCATACATAAAAGAGTAATGGAGGATAAAAGAAGTGATTTTAGATTTCAATAACATAACATAAACCGCAAAGAAGTCAAGTAGTTCTAGACACCAACTCCTTCTCCGATAGGAAATGAAGAAGTTGGCGGAGTGGAAGGGTGAGCCACTCTCATCTTAGGGTGGTTGAAAGGGGGATAACTCCCACACCTAAGGAGTTACCACTTTAACATACTTTCAGAGTTTTTACTTTTTCTTATCAACAATCTCAATCGGCACAACTACATCTGAGGAGTAGATACTTCCGTCTGAGTTTTTGCGAGCAAATCTTCCTGAAGGGTTATCAAACTGAATTGTCACTTTAGTTCTACGAATACCAACAATCGTGGCTGTCTCCCCACGCAGATACTTTGTGCCACAGCGTTCGTTGATAGTAACTCTGTCTCCAATAGAGAAGTCGTCTATGGTTATGTCTGTCCGCAACAAGTTCTTTCTTTGTTGGACTGCTTTGGCAATTGTATCTAATTGGTTATCAACTTTGCCAGTTTCAATCGCTTCGGTAATTGCTACAAGGAAATCAAGATTAGTCATCTTCCTCTACCTCGTCTCCATTTTCATCAACAACACCAATGTCATTAGATACTGCCTCAACATCAAATCCGTAATACTCGTTCATAAAAATAGAAGCAACACGAACCGCAAAGTCGTTATCGCTTTCACCTTCGTTGCGTAGTTTCTCATCTAAGACAACAGTAGTCATTAGCGTAAAGTAATCGCCAACAAACATTACAGTTCTACTGAGAAGTATCTCGTCCATTATTACTCCTGCTCTCTTAGGTGTTCTGCTATGTCCTCAGGGTCAGCACCGCAAGTAACTAGAACCTTACGCCATAAATTACCTACGCCCATTTTTGTATCCATAAGGAACATCAACTTTTCTAGGTGGTGGTCTTTCTTTAGGTTCGCCACTCTTTCAATGTCGCTACTCAACATCTCCAGTAGCAGAGCCAAACCCATATTAATAAATGCGCCTTCTTCTGCGTCAATCTCTAAACTTACAACTTCGTTAGTCATTTGACTAACCCCCTTTCACTTCTTAGTAAATCATACTCTGATAGTTTTGTCAAATCATTTCTTGGTCGTGTCGCTAAAAATTACTTCAGCCTCTCCACGCCCAGTTAGAACCGCAATAATCTGTTGCTTGGAAATCTTCTTCTCAAGAATAATTCCCTTCTTCCCAAAACGATTAGCAAAAAACTCTGCCTTAGATTTATCCAAACTCCACGACAAACCATTTTCGTTCAATCCTTTTTGGCAACCTCTATAAACAATTACCTCATCTGGAAGCGAGCGCACTGCATTGTCTTCTTCTTCGCTCATCATGTAGTGGCGATTTGACCTCTTTGACCCTAGCAACTTCTTCCACTCTTTCAGGTATTGCCATTGGTTTTCGGTGTCAATCCATACTGAAGATAGTAAAGACCAATACTCGGTATCAGATAACAAATCAGCAATCAACATAAATGCTTGAAGTCGGTATGGACGCTCGTATAAAAAGATAAACCTGTTGTAGTTCTTCTCTTTGAGTGCTTCTTCAATCCCTTTTTTCTTTTGCTCGTAAAAAGCATTTGCGTTTCCATTTGAGAAAAACGGCACTTGATAAACCAAAGGGTGTCGCAACTGCGCCCCTAACACTCCTTCTTCCTCAAAGAAAGGCACTAGGTCAGGGTGAAGTGGCTCGTTGTTCTCTTGATACATACGAGCAACAAGTTCTTGCATCTGCGCCATGTCTGTTGTTTTCATAATCGCACTCTATCAGGTTTTTGCTCTCTACGCAAGTTGTTCGTAGTTTCCCTCGAAACATTTGGTGGATCTCGATTTTTACTTTTTGCCTACTGAAGTTATGAAAAAACCCCCCACCCGAAGGTGAGGGGCTTTCCTTTGGAAATTACTTCCCTGTTTTCATAGCCTTGTAAGGGGCTGGGATTGTGTATGCCTCGAACACAGGTGCGAGTTCAGGCTTGTCGTTGAGAAGTCTATCCTTCTCAAACTTTGTTGCGTTGATTGTTGCGACCTTCACAACAACATTACCAGCGATTGTGCCAACCTCTGCTTCGCCAACCCACTCACCATTTACGAGTGTGTATCCAAGTAGAGGATAAATGTCTGCCTGAAGGGCTTTCGCCTTGTCCTGAGCAGTTTTGATTGCGTCTTTTGTCGCATTGAGTTCTGCGATAAGTTCGCCAGCGTTTGTAGCGTCAAGTGCTACTTCCTTTGTTGCTACTGCGATAGTAGTTTTGACTACTACCTCTTGTGCGATTTCGGTTCTAGGCATAAGCCCAATTCCCTCTTTCGTTTGTCATTTTGTCTTTCATTAGGTATCCGACCTAACAAAACAGACTTTACACGAGTAGGCTTACGCTTGTCAAATCAAAAGGGCGTAAATCTTATGTGATTTAGACCACACTCTCGGCAGGGGCGAGATACTCCTTTCGGACTATCCCCTCAACCCATTTGTCTAAAGTTTCCACTCCCACAATCTTGAGTTTCTGCTCAGGGGTCTTTGAGTTCCACCAAGTCATAGCATTTGCATACTTCTCCAAGTTGTCCATAGTTCCCTTCCGTGACTAGCGATTTTGGTAAGTTTTTACTTTTTGCCTTTGCAGAGATTACTCCTCAACAAGTTCAACATCAAACTCTGTGGCACGAGCAAGGTCGTGTCCGTATTCGTTCTGCAACCAATCAAGGGCTTTGGCTTCTGCTTCCCTTTGGGTGTCAGCGTCTAGTTCTGTTCCGAAGTGGGATACGAAGGTAGCCTTCCAACGCTTAGCCACTTACGACTTCCTTAGCGATGTCGACAAAATCTTCGGCAGCAGAGGATTGCCAATGCCACTCTCCGTCATCATACTTATCAACAACATCAAACCATTGGTCGTCCGTAAGCACGAACCTATCTTGTTCGCCCCAACCAGAGGCGTAGCCTTCTACTGTTTCTTTATCCCAATACGCAACTATCAGTTCCGTATCAGGTGTGTATGCCTGTAATTGTTCAATCAGATTTTTTACTTTCATTTTTATCCTACTATCCCTGCGCTAAGGCAGACTTCCATTACCGCATCATCTAGTTCTTTGATTAGACGCTTTACATCACTTTTTGATAAGCCAGCATCAAAAATCATTTCTTCAGTTATTGAAGACTCCCAGATTGTTTTTTCCATTTTTACTTTTTCCCTTTCTTGTTATGCATACGAAAACTTTTTCATTGGTTCGTGTTGGCGTGGCTCATCTCCCACCCAATAACAAACAGGGTGTTCCCAAGCGTCAATCCATACGCCAAAGTCTTGCTTTACTTCCCAGCCACAATGCTTGCAGGTTTCCATTTTTATCCGTTTCTCTTAGTGGTGAAAATCAACAGGAACAATAAATTGTTTTTCAGGCGCAGTTTCCAGCCGTGCCTTGAAATACTCTAAGTTCGCCGTATGCTCTTGTAAATCGTAAATGTAGGTGTATGAACACCAATCATTATTTAGTATCTGAATAACTTTTTGCGCTCGCCAAAGGTTCATACCAGCGTCATTAAACTCTTGCTTGTATGGTTTGTAGTTTTCTACATAACTACGCAAGTCAAACTTGCCAGCAGTTTCAATCTCGCTGAGCAACTTATCTAACTCACCTAAACGATAGCCAAGAAATTGTTTGATAATGTCGTCCGCAAGTATTTTGTTTTCGGTGTATTGAAGAACATCTCTGTTTTCTTCCCAGCCCTCAAACAACCCAGACCAGCGTCCAGCAAGTCCTTCTTCACCAAATCCACCATGCCAATCAGACCAAGTTGGATAGTTTCCGTCATCAGGTTCTATTGTTGATTTAACTTTAGAGATAGCGTCATCTGCGTCCTCTGCTTCAATCAACAACAAGTGACAAACGTGCATTTACTTTTTCCCCTTTCCTGTAATGTCCCTAGTAAATCATAGTTAGAAGTCTTTGTCAAGTTCCTCAGCGTTTTGCCACTCTTGTTTCACATAGTTAGTCGCTACGGCTATGGCTTCATTGAGTTCGTGGGTTACCGCATCAAGGTGTTCGCCTTCGCAATACAAATCAAACCAAGAGTTATTTACCCAATCTAAAATCTCCGAGTTGTTTGCAATCTCCAATGCTTTATCCGTATCAAGACCAGCGTCAATAAAATCTGAAGGAGTGTAGAGACTAGAAACAATTTCCCCTTGTGGTGCGTCTAAAAGATTTGCTCTCGTTTCTCCGTCACAATAAACATCAACATGGAAACCTTCCCAAACAACAGTAGCAATTAAACCCATGCCCGTATAAAAGATTGCGTCTTGCTGACTTGGGTGTGGGTCAAACCCAATGTGGTAATCAACTTTGTATGTCATTTTGTCTCTCCCTTTTTACTTTTTGGTTGGAGTAAGTGAAGCCCCGAAAAGGGGGTGGGGCTTCACCTACTTAGGCTCTCGGTTCGGTTCTTTGGTGGGAAATGCGTTGGAAGGACGCACCCGAACCGAGAGTTCTTTTTGAGCAATAAAGGCTTACGCCACTCGTTGCCCAATTCTCGTCATTACTCTTTCTGCTGAACGACCAATAATTTCAGAGGCTTCCTCAGGTTGGCTTATCCCTAAAACAATCTCGGCATAATCTCCACCAATGTCTCTCGCACCTCTGCCACTATCAAAAGGTAGCCAAAGGATTGCCACACCTGCTTCCTTACACTTGGCAACAATCTCTCTTGACTTAGGCACTTCATCACCTGAGTATTCTCCGTCCGAGACAACTACAAGTAATCGTGCGCCATTTCCGTGTAGCAAGTTGAGTGCGCCGTCCAATGCTTGAAATGCTTTACTAAACTTTTCAGTTCCGTCTGAAGCAGAATAAACATTTACTTCGGAAAGTTTCTGCCCAATCTTTAGCGTTGGGAACACATCATTTCCAAAATAGACCATAGCGCAATTACCTTGAATACGATTTACTGCTGAGGACATTACCCACGCAGTAGTAGCCATAGGCTTCATAGCACTTCCCATTGAACCTGAAATGTCGACCATAATTCCAACATTGAGTGTTGGGTCGTCTGTGTGCTTACGAACAGTTCTACGGAAAGGTTCTACTCGCTGATTTATTCCACGAGACTTCAACGCAACATTTTGTAAGATTGCTTTGCTACGAAGGCGTCCGGGTGGAACGATACTAGCGATTTCGTGTTCATCACGCTCACGATACTTTGCTTTCTCTAACCATTGTCCAATACGAACAGAGGCAGACAATTCCGCACTTGTTGGTTGGCGTTGCTCAACCAATTTGCTATTTGTCCTTGATTGCCCCGGCCCTGAGGATTTAGAGAAAACCTGATTAGCAATTTCACGATTTTCATTTTGTTCTTTTGCGTCAGAGGATTTTGCTTTTACTTCCTCTCTCATGTCCTCAATTTGTTCTTGGTCTCCCAAGTCAGAGAAGTTGTTTGCCATTACTTCCTCAGAAGCCTCAGACAACGCTTCCATAATCGCTTCCATAATCTCGGAAGGAATACCTTTGCCACTCTCAGGCTTTTGTTCATCTCCACGCTCTTTAGCAGTTTCACGAACAATTCGTGCCCACTCTTTTGCTAGTGGGTAAAGGTCTGTTGCGTCTTTGTGATTTTCGTGGAGTTGTGCTGAACGAGCGATTGTTCGTAGTTGCTCAACAACTTTTTCTCCAAGTTGTTTTGTAATCATTTCTGTAATTGTAAAAACTTCGTGTTCATCTAACACACCTGCGTCAATGCGAGCAAAGACAAGACCAACCAAGTTAGTTAGAGATTGTGTTTGTGTTTCGTTTTCCATAGCCTCTTTTGTATCGCCAATAACAATTTCCATAGCGCAAGCACGAAGGAAGGGGCGAGCAGTAGCCATAGACTTCAGACCTTGATACTCAATGCGACTTTCCTCTAATAGGACAAGTGCGTTGTATTCGTCCTTCTCTAGTTCCTCATACGCCTTAGGCATAGACCATTGTGAGAAGCGAGCGTGGAAGGCTTCGTGCATAATCGCACCTGTTGCCTTAGGAAACTCGTATTGTGTTTTGCGAAGTGTTATGTCGCCAATTTCGTCAGGTGTAATACCTTTAGCGAACGCAACATCAACATTTACTTCTACCTCTGCCTGTGTTGGTGAATAACAAGCAGGTGCCGGACCACCAGCACCCGGACCAACATACGCAACTAAATCATCACGCAAAGACCATTTGTTAGCCATGTAGCCAATGTCTCTGCCAATTTTCAACCACTCAACAGGAGTAGCCTGTGCTTTGGTTTCACCCATTTTTAGATGAGCCATTTTATTTCCCCTTTTCTGTCAGGCTTCCAACCTAACAATCTGATACTACACTTTTTGCTTTTCCTTGTCAAATCTAATAAGTGGGTGTTGGGGAGAGCGCAGGACACCCATAGAACCACGCTCAATCCCCAACACCCGAACCAAAACCTAAGGACAGGGATACTTAGATTTTGGCTGGTTTCATCTCCTCGCCAAAGGCACGAGACAAAACATCTGCGACAACTGCCCTATCGTTTTCAGGGGCAGAAGCAATCAGGTTAGCGAGCGCAAAGGAAGTTCCGAAAGTTATTGCTATGTCTCTGAACGCAAGAAGTTCTCGCATTTGTGGAGACCAAGAAACACCTTCCCTAGCCATTTGCTTACGATAAAGATTTTGAGCAGAAGTTACTAATAGTGTTGGAACACCTAACTTACGAGCCAAGTTCCAATCTGTTGTCATTTCTGCTTGAACAGTAAAGCGAGATAGCAACGCTTCACTTAGACGAACGCCGGGAGCGTTTGGATTTGTCGCACTAACTACGAAAAAGTTTTCGTGTGCCTTGACAGTTCCTCTCTCAGGGTTCGCAGTAATTGTAAGTTCTCGGCGTCCGTCCATAGCACCATAAATAAGTGCGAGAACCTTTGGGTCAATCAGACCAATTTCGTCAATGAAATAAACCCAACCATTTTCCATAGCACGAACAAGACCGCCGTCAATCCACTCAAAGTTTCCACTTGGAGTTTGGACATAAGAACCAATCAAGTCAGAGGCTTCAACATCACCATTACCCATAAGAGTTATGACTTCGTTTCCGAAAGACGCTTCAACTAGCGCAGTTTTGCCACAACCCGGAACTCCATAAAGAAGTGGGAACATAGCAGAACCAACACCTGTGATAACTGATTGAGTTGTTGCTTCTCTCGCTTTGCGTAGAGTTTCAACATCTCTGTGTTCTCCCCACATACGAGCGTGGTAGGCAGAACCATTTGGTCGTAGGTAAGTTTCATCACCTGCGAGTGCTTCAACATTTGGAAGTTCCATTTTTAGTTTGGACTTTCGTGGGGCACGCTCTGAGCCAACTGCTCGCTCAACATAGCGACCCTGTGGGGCAACGCTTGCGCTAAGAGATAGTGAAGCATTTTCATTTACTCCCTGTGTAGCAACTTCAATAATCGTTTCCCACAATGTAGGTGTGTGGTTTGGACTAAGTGAAGCATAACGCTCTTTCATAGTTTCCATTTTATTTGCCCCTGTTCTTACGCATACATCTCAGGGAAGCCAAGTGCTTTCCTAGAAATGTGCGCTCTGTAAAGTAGTTTGTTGGGTGTTTTGCCTTTTGCTAAATCATCTGCGTCATGGCGAGAAGTCTCTAGCAAGATAGGTGATTTTTCAATAGTCCAACCTTGATTGAGGATTGCGTCAAAGTAGGCAGTTGCGTATCGCATACGCTTTTCTGTAAAGGCGTCCTTGTCGCTATCTGCGACCTTTTCACCCTTAGAAACCATTTCGCTAAGATTTTCACGGAAAGAAGTAAGTTTCCATTGTTTCTTTGGAGATAGTTTTGTTGTGGTTCTACGAACCAATGTCATAGGAATAAGAGTTCCCGAAGTTGTATAGGCGTCAGGCGTAACAACAATCTGCATTATTTCGCCGGGCTTACGGAACTCGGCATAAACTGCTATGCCTTGAACCTTCTTTTCTTTATCCAACATTTGTATTTCTCCTTGTCTAGTGTTGGTCTTGCTATTACGAAGTATTCCATAGGTGGGGGGCGTTTGTCAAGTTTGGGTTGCCCCCCACTTATGGCGTGTCTTAGACCTTTTCTTTCACAAAATCATCAAGGGGAGTTGAAGCCACCTCAATGCTTGGATTATCTGTATCTCTTATAGAAACAGATTTGTTATGCCACTCAACTACTTGGATTGTTGGATAGTCAGGGTAGGCGAAGTTATTTACAGAAACTCCGAACCCTAGAGAGCCTTTCCAATCATCTCCAATGATTTGAGACATTACGATACGAGTGCCATACGCTGGGTCTTCCCAGCGACCACTTGCTTGTAGAAGTGCGTCAGCAAGGATTTTTTCCTGTGCTTCGCCACCCCAATGAGAATAAAGATAAACGATTGGTTCATCAGAGTTTTCCTGAAAACCAACTACGAACCTGTCTCCCACTTGTTTCCCCTTTCTTTAGGTTGTAGGCAGAGCCTACCAGTTTAGTTTTTTGTTGTCAAGTCAAGCGCAACCTGCGCTCGCTCTGAGTCGCTTGCTTCCTCAATCTGAGTCCAATCGTCCTCAGACCATTTGGTCGTGTCAATAACAACCATGCCATGCGCTTCGCCATAATTTCCGTCCAGAGCAAAGTAGGTAGTTGAATTGTTTGTGGTTGGTTCTATTGAAATGATTTTACCCATTTTTACTTTTTAGCCCTTCACTTCGTAGATGTTGCAGATTTCTTCTACTGACTCGTTCAGGGAGTTGATAAGCAAACTTATTTCTTGTTCGCTCAGGTGGGCAATCATTTCCTCTGTAAGAGTTGATTGCCATGCCACATCATTACTCATTTGGCTATCTCCATTTCTTTTACTTCTTTTAGAATTATTGCTTTACCTTTTGCGCCGGGGCAATCGTCATACCACTCGTTTTTATCTTCTTCACGAGAGCAGACACAACTATCTTCTCTATCTCTATCCACATAATCTTTATGGCAATCTGGAGAGTCGTATTCATCAACACTTTCTTCTTCGCCAGCAAGATACACAATCTCGCCACCCCACTCACTTTCTTCTTCGTAAGAAAGAGTTATTGTTAGTTCAGGGTATTGACTTGATAGTTCTTGAATTGCTGGAGTTGGTGGAGACCACGCAGTATCAAAGCGATAGCGTAAATGAGTTGGGTCATCATCTTCTAGAGAAGTTTCTGAATAACCTTCTCCATCAACAACAGCCACATCCCACTTAGTTCCCCATTTAGAGTTATTAAAGTTATACCAGTTGTATTCAGTATTTCCTTGCTCTCCACCATCAGCGTATCCATGAACACCAAAGTATTCATCTAACTTATCGTCAGGTGGCGCAATAATGTTCCAAAACGAAAATACAGGATTGGAATAAACTGCTGGGTCTTTTTCCTCGTTGAATTGTTTTGTGATTGGCTTATTGAGTTGAGCCTTTACTTTTGCTATGTCTTCCTCTGAACCTTCTATGGTCAGATGATTAAATACCCAGTTTGGCATTTGTTCCCCTTTCTATGAAGACAACTACATACTACTCTTTTTTATTCCTTTGTCAAGTTTATTCTTGTTCTTTCAGGGCACGCCTTTTTTGTTCGGCACGACTTTTGTTTCTCTTAGACCGCTTATCGGCAAACACCTGTGCTTTTTGGTTCAGCACAAAGCGACCTCGCAAGCGAAGCAATCCGTCAAGTGGGTTTTTCTTTTTCATACTTGTATTATAGAGCAAGCCGTTCCTTTTGTAAAGCGTAGGAAGTAGCAACTTATCGGGCGGACATCAAGAAGTTGTCCGTAGTTGCAGCGAGCCCGAACGCCGGATCCGAGCAAAAAGTAAAAATGCACGGATCTTCTGGTGCACATCCGAATAACTTCTATAGTGAACCTGTGGACCTATTGGTCCCGTTGGACCTACTGGTCCCATTGGGCTTGCCGTTAAATACAAAAGCGAGCGCTTGCCCGTATCACTGCACGGAACTTAAAGCGCTCGCCGTTTGTAGAGAGAGTATTACACAGAAACCCGTTTCTTCCAACCCTCGCCTGAAATCTTTACTCGGAACACTTGCTCAAAGGCTTCGGCAACTAAATCCGTTATGTCCGTGTATGACTCGGACTCGCCATAGAGCGAGCCGACATTTGGGATTGACGGCACATCGGAATCTTCCGTGTAGTCGCCAAGAACTAGAACTCGGTCTCCCGCCCATCGGCTAGAGATGTTTGTAGATGGGAAGTCTCCACCGCCTCTGGCTGGACTGGTCATCATTAAAATGTACATGGCATCTGCGAGCGTGCCGTTGAACTCGCCAATGTGTTCGTATTGCTTTAGACCCAAGCCGAGCCCGTGAGGCAC
>JACCDP010676075.1_pt1 | contig 35489 bp, 28 predicted proteins | sample 7445841 | NCBI WGS metagenome assembly JACCDP01 (sample SAMN15323441, study PRJNA562643) | freshwater metagenome | isolation source: river surface water | place: USA:Blue River Watershed | collected 2017-08-17 | reverse complement strand
AGGTGCCGGCGGTGCTTCGGCCTTCGCGACGGCCACAGGGGGGGCTGCCACGGCGGCCCTCATCTGGGTGGCCTTCGCCGTCGCCTTGTCGACCCAGGCGCGCTCCGAGGGGCGCTGCTCCTTCTGGGCGTAGGCCTCGTATTGCGCCGCCGCCTCGTCGAAGCGCCGCTGGGCCCGGAGGCTCTCGGCCAGCATGTAAAGGCCGTCGGGGTCGGCGGGCAGCATCTGGACGTACTTCTGGAAGGCCGCACCGCTGCCCGCGTGATCGCCGCTCTTCCGGAGGGCGTAGCCGAGGTTGTAGAAGGCCACCGGCTGGTCGCCGGCCAACTCGCTCACCTTGCGGAACTTGTCGGCGGCCTCACCGAACCGGCCCTTCTTGAAGAGGGTCTTGCCGTACTCCTGGAGCGTCCCGACGTCGTCGGGCAGGGCCGCGGCGGCGAGCTGGAACTGCTCCAGCGCGTCGTCCAGCTTCCCGGCCGCACGCAGCTCCTCGGCTTTCTTGCGGGCAGCGGCGTTGGCCTCCGGACCCTTCGCCGCGCCAGCGCTTTCGGCGGCCGCCGCAGCACCGCCGCCCGGCTTCGGACGAGGGAGGGCGTCCGGCGTCAAGGGCGCGAGCAGACTCGCCAGCGCGGCGGCCCGGAGAAATCCCTGCTTGGAACGGCTGCGACCCATGACTCACCCACCGATGGCGTCGAACGACGAACGGCCTTGACGCTAGCACGGCGACCCGGTCTTCGCGAGGCTCGGCGGTGGCCCAGGAAAATTCCCGTGGCTCCGATGTCGGCGTGGTAGCGTCGTGCCAATCTGTCTCGAGGCCCGAAGTCGGACCGGGACGCGGACGCTCCCATGCGCTTTTCCTGCGACAGCTGCCAGGCCCGGTACTCGATCGCGGACGACAAGGTCCGCGGTAAGGTGCTGCGCGTGCGCTGCAAGCGCTGCGGAAGCACGACGGTGCTGCGCGACCCGAGCGTCGACGCCGAGATGACTCCGCTGCCCTCCGTGGCGCCCGGTCCAGCCGAGGATTCGACCCGGCTCGTGGGCGCCGAGGAGGTGCAGCAGGCCATCGCCAAGGCCATCGCCTCTTCGCCGCCCCCGGCCCAGCGCCCTCCGCCCCCTCCGAGCAGCGAGCCTGCGGCGAAGGAGTGGTTCGTCCTCGTCGGAGGCAAGGAGACTGGTCCGCTGCTGCCCGCCGCTCTCGAGAAGATGGTCGGAAGCGGCGAGCTGACCAAGCGGACCTACGTGTGGCGCGATGGCCTCGGGCCGTGGGCGCGGCTGCGCGATGTTCCCGAACTTTCAGACCTTGCCGCTCGCGCTGCGGAGGGGGCCCCCGCCCGGAAGTCGCCTCCGGCGCCCGCGAGCGTGCCGGAAGAGCGGACAGAGACCTCGGAGCCGCGCGCCTCGACCAAGGCGACTCCACCGAAGACGGCACCCGTTCCACCCGCCGCATCTGCTGCGGAGCCTCCTCCCGCGGGGCCCCCGACGCCGGCGCGGGCCGATTTGTCGCCGATTGGGGCCGAGACGGCCGCAGAGTTGGTGACCATCGCCACGGGCCTCAAGGCGCCCCAGCGTCCGCCCATTGCGACCGAGCCGCCGCCCGCGCGCGCCGCTCCCCTGCTGGGAGGTGCTGCGGGTGGTGCTGCGGGTGGTGCTGCTGCCCATGCTGCCGACCCGTTCGCGATGGTGCCGAACGCGCCGCACTTCCACGTCGCATCGCCCGAGGAGTCGACCAACGCCATCATCCGGGCCTCCGGGGCGAAGAAGCAGAACTGGGGCCGCATCGCCGCCGGCATCGGCGTCGCGGTGCTGGTCCTCGGGGCGATGACCTACGGCGGCCTCAGGGCCGGCGGCGTCATCCAGGTGCGCGAGCGTCAGGCGGTCTCGTTGCCCGGCGCCCATGCCTCTGGACAGGGACTGGACGCCGATGCGCTGGCCGCGCTGGAGGGGGGCGCGCCGGCCGGGAAGAGGGTCGAGACCGCGTCGGCCGAGGGCTCGGCAAAGCCCAGCGTCGAGAAGAGCGCCCGCAAGGCGCGGGGTGGCTCCGACCTGGACGACGTCTCGATGCTGATGCCGAGGGACACCGATACCCAGGGCGCCATCGTGAAGGGCGCGAAGCGTGACGACGCCCAGTTCGAACTGACGCCCGAGCAGCTGGCCCTGATTCAGGCCTCGAAGGGCGACAAGCCCGGCAGCAAGGGGCCCGGGAGCCTCGATGCGCCGAACCTCGTCAAGGACGACGCGTTCGACGTGAACCGCAAGGGCGCCGGCGACGGCCCCGACCCGAAGCTGGTCGGCAAGAAGCTCGCCGACGCCCAGCCGGGCCTGTCGAACTGCATCTCGACGGCGCTGCGCCGCAACCCGAACCTGAAGCTGGGCAAGGTGGTGATCACCGCGACCATCGGCGGGTCGGGGCAGGTGCTGAAGGCCGTCTTCAGCAAGCCCGCCGTGGGCGAGAGCGACGTCGGCGAGTGCCTGCGCAAGGTCGTGAAGAGCATCGTCTTCCCGCCGTTCGACGGCGAATCGACCGAGGTCGAGATTCCCCTGACCATCGGCTCGTCCGGCTAGGAGTAGCGACCGTGTATCTCGGAGAAGTGCGCGGCACCGTCGTCGCGACGCAGAAGTACGAGGGGCTCGAGGGCAGGAAGCTGCTGCTGGTGCAGCCGGTCGACGGTGCGCGCAGGCCGGTGGGTGGGCTCGAGGTCGCGGTCGACACGGTGCAGGCCGGCGTCGGAGACTTCGTCTACCTGGTCGGCTCCCGCGAGGCGGCGCTGGCGCTGGAGCCGTCGTTCGTTCCCGTGGATGCGGCCATCGTCGGCATCGTCGACGCGGTGGGGGCCTGACGCCATGCTGCTTGCCCGTGTCGTCGGTCCAGTCGTCTCGACGGTGAAGCACCCGGCCTTCGCCCGCCACACGTTGCTCCTCTGCCAGCCTGTCGACGAGCGCGGCAACAGCGCCGGAGCGCAGATCATCGCCGTGGACCACGCGCAGGCGGGCGAGGGGGACCTCGTGCTGCTGCTGCGCGAGGGCAACGGCGTGCGTCAGGTGCTGCAGCAGAAGGGTGCGCCCATCCGCACCGTCATTGCCGCGGTGGTGGACGAGCTGCAGGTGCCGGGAGCATGAGGCCCCAGCTTCGCAGCGACCTCGCCCGCTTCGCCCGCAGGCTGCATGGCGCCGGCTGGGTGGCGAACCACGACGGCAACGTCTCGGTGCGGCTTTCGAAGAACCGCTTTCTCTGCACGCCAACGGCGGTCTCGAAGGCCGACGTCGACGAGTCGATGCTGATCGTCGTCGACGACGCGGGCAAGGTGGTCGAGGGCACGCGCAAGCCGTTCGGAGAGTTGGAGCTGCACCTCGCCATCTACCGCGCGCGGCCCGACGCGCAGGCGGTGATGCACGCGCACCCGCCTTGCTCCACGGCCTTCGGCGTCGCCGGAGTGAGCCTGGAGGTTGCGGCGCTGCCCGAGCTGCTGGTCTCGCTGGGGGTCGGCGTTCCGACGGTGCCGCTCGCGCTGCCGAAGACGCCCGAGTTGGTGAAGGGGGTCGAGGCGGCGGCACGGCAGAGCCACGCGTTTCTCGTCGCCGGCAACGGAGCCTTCTCGATGGGCGCGGACCTCGAGCAGGCCTACCTGCGCCTGGAGTTGGTCGAGCACTACGCGCGCATCGTCTCGATTGCCCGGCAGCTGGGTGGTGTGCGTGAGTTGTCTGCCGACCAGCAGAAGAAGATGCTGGAGGCGCGCGCGAAGGCCGGTCTGGAGCCGCCGGGGCTTGCGGCCGCCCAAGTGCCTGCCCCCGTTGCGCTGCAGGTGCCGTCCGCCGGTGCCGTTCCGAAGAGCGAGCCGGCCCAGCGCTTCGCGGCCCGGCCCGCAGGGAGCGGCGCGGCCCCGCCCGACTACGACCAGATCGCCGAGCGCGTCGCGGCGAAGCTAGGCTCGCGCCCGCTCCGAGAGGGCGAACTCAAGGAGCTGATTCGCCAGGAGCTCAACGCCTCTCTTCAAGGCCCGATGCAGGGCGCGTGAGCGGCGTTCGTCGACTCGGCGCCGCGCTGGTCGAGGTCGTCGAGGGCCTGTCGCCGCTTGAGTCGGCGAGGACGGTGGCTCGTCCCGATGCTGCGACGATGCCTGTGGTGCCTGCGGATGCGGCCGCGCGCGCTCGGCTGGTCATCGACCTGTACGAGTGGAAGCGGGCGCAGCGTACGGGGAGGAAGGCGAGCGGGCTGTTCTACACGCCGCGTCCGGTCATCGACGCCGTGCTCGACCGGGCCGACCTTCGCGGCGCGATCCTCGACCCTGCCGCAGGGGCGGGGGCGTTCCTCCTGGCGTTGTGCGAAAGGGCCGGCGCGAGGGCCGACGCGAAGATACTGCCGCGGCTTCATGCCTGCGACGTGGATGGTGAAGCCCTGGAGGCCTGCGCGCTGGCATTCGAGGTGCTGCTGGGCGAGCGGCACCTCGGCGCCATCGAGGCATGGCAAAGGAGCAACACCCACGCGGGCGATGCCCTGCGCGATGCGCTACCGTTCGGACCGATGTCTCTCGTCGTCGGAAATCCTCCGTATGGAATCTCGAATGCGCCGGACCTCGCGACCCGCTTTCCTGAGCTGCGTGGCGAGCGTGACCTGTTCGCCTGTTTCCTGCTGCGTGCGCGGGGCTGGCTTGCCCCGGGGGGAACCGCGGCGCTGCTGATTCCCGATACCTGGCTGACGAACCGGCGCGCGGTGGGGCTGCGGCAGACGCTGGCGGGCGGTTCCTCTCCCCGGCTCATCATCGACTTCGGCAAGCCGTTTCCGACGGCGCGCGACATGCGGGTGCACGCTGTCTTCGTCGGTCCGGAGCCGAGCGCGCGGTGCGAGGTGCTGAGCGAACGCGATGGCCTGTTGCTGCCGATGGCGGCGGTCTCCCGGACAGCGCTGACGCGAACGGCCGAGCGCGGCTGGCACCTCTACCGCACCGAGGCCGAGGCGCGCGCCATGTCGCGGCTCGAGGCGGGCAGCGAGCCGCTCTCGAGGCGCTTCGATGTGCTGTATGGGCTGCGGACGGGCGACAACGGGCGGCATCTGCGCACCGGGGGCGGGGAGGTGCCGGTGGTCGGCGGCGGCGATCTGGAGCCGTTCGACCGACGCCCGTCGCGGCGGCACCTCATCGTCACCGAGCGCTTTTCACGGGCGGTTGCCCGGCAGTTGGGGCGGCCCAAGATCGCGCTGCAGCGCATCAGGAGCAACGCGAAGGCTTCGTGGCGCCGCTGGCTCGAGGCCGCGCCCTGCGCTCGAGACGAGGTCGGCCTCGACTCGCTCACACTCGTTGCGGCCCGCGAGGCGACCGAGGATGAGCTTCTGGGGCTCCTCGGTGTCCTCAACTCGTCGCTCCTCAACCGCTGGTACAAGCTGACCTACACCGACGTGAACGTGAAGCCGGCCTACGTGACGGATCTGCCCGTGCCGAAGCGCTTTCCATCCGAACTGGTCGCCTGCGTGCGTGAGCGGCTGAGGGTCGGGCCCGACGCGGCGCTGGAGCGCACGGTCGATCGCCTCGTGGCCGATGCGTACGGCCTCGACGGGTCGACACTCGCGGTGCTGGAGGAGGGCTTCTGGGGCGACGAGTTGTCGCGGCGTCCCATGCCGTCGTTGGTCGAGGCACGTGCGGGGCGCGCTATCTCGGCAGCTTCTTGAGTTCGGCCAGCATGGCGGCGGCAGCTTGGTTCTCCGGGTCCAGCTCGAGCGCCTTCTCGAGCGCCTCCCGGGCCTTCGACCGGTGCTCCGCGCGCGGCGCAGGCGCCGTTTCCCGGGCGGCCCTTCCGAAGTACCACCGCGCGCGTCCGATGTGGGTTTCGGGCTTGCGGGCGAACGTCGTGGCGAGCGCGTCCCAGGCGGGACCGGCCTCCGGCCGATCGAGGTCTCCCAGAAGTCCGGCGCGCGTCACGAGTGCATCGAAGTTGTCGGGTCGAAGCAGCAGGAACGTGCCGTAGCGGTCGGCGGCGGAGGCCTTGTCGCCTGCCTTGAGGGCACACTTGGCGAGGCCGAGCCATGCGTCTGCCAGAAACGGGTTGCGCCCAAGCGCGGCCTCGAAATGGCCCTGCGCTTCGTCGGCGCGTGCGCGAGACAGGTAGAGCTCGGCGAGGTAGAGGCGCGGCTCGGCGAGATCGGGGGCAAGCTCCGAGGCCCGGCGCAGCGCGACGATGGCGCGGCCGATCTCGTCCATCTTCGCGGCGCAGAGCCCTGCGGTCGCGTGCACGATGGCGAGCTCGGGGAACTTTTCGATCAGCTGGTCGAGCAGCTCCTGCGCCTGCGCCGGGGCGTCACGGTCGAGCGCGCCCAAGGCCAGTTCGAACTGTTCCCGTGCGGCAGAGGGAAAGCCACGGAACGGATCCGACAGCTGCCGGGCGGCCTTCTCGGCCCGGGCCATCTCGTCTCGCGTCGGCGACAGCTTCAGCACCTGCTCGAGCTGGCGGAGCGCCTCCTCGCGGCGTCCCGTGCGGGCGAGCGCGACGGCATACGGCAGCCGGCTGCGAGCGCGAGATGGCTCCAGCTCCGTCGCTCGCGACAGCACCGGCACGGCGTCGGCGTGGCGGCCCGAGTCGAGCAGCAAGAGTCCGTAGCGGTACTGGAAGTCGGCCTCTTCGGGGGCAAGTCGGGCGGCGGTGGCCAACTCGTCCAGCGCCCTCTCGGCGGCGGCGCCTCCCGCAGTGTAGAGCGTCACGCCGAGCGCCTCGTGGGCCCAGGCGTCGTTCGGAGCCTTTCGGACGGCCCTGGCGAAGCGGGCCTCAGCCTCGGAGAGCCGGCCCGCCGCCTGCATCGTCTCGACGTACCCGCGCAGCGCCACGTGGTCGTGCGGTGCCAGCGCGAGCGCTTCGTCGTAGAGCGCCACCGCTTCGGAGAGCCGCCGCTGGTCGCGCAGCGCCGACGCTTTCTCGAGCCGGGCCTGAATCCGCTGTGCCGGGCTCTGTGCGGCACAGGCGACGGAGAGCAGCGCAGCAGCTGCGACGGCGATGCGCATCATCGCAGCGCTCCTGCCGAGTCGGCGACGGCGAGCGCTTCGACGCCCGAGGCGGCGATCGCCTGACTCTCGTCTCCGCCGAGCCCGCCGAGTCTCCGGTGCAGTCGGATGACGGTGCTGCGCACCTCGCGAATGACGGCGTCGCGCGCGGCTTCGGAGCTGCCGTCGATGTGGCACGCGGGCCCCACGAGGATGCGGATGGTGTTGGGGCAGACGTACCAGCGGCGCTTCGGGTTGACCTGGAGCGATCCTTCGATCGCGACGGGTACGAGCGGCACCCGGGCCTCCATCGCGACGTGGAACGCGCCCTTCTTGAACGGCAGCACCGAGCCGTCGGCGGAGCGCGTGCCCTCGGCGAAGATCATCACGCTCTGTCCCGCGCGAATCTTCTCCCCGGCGGCCTTCATGCTCGCGATCGCCTTCTCACGGTTGCCCCGGTCGACCGAGATGTACTTCGCCGCGCTGATGAACCATCCGATGAACGGGTAGGAAAAGACGCTCTTCTTGGCGACGAAGACGAACGGCTTCACGCCGCCGAGCCCCTCGAAGAGCGCGAGGATGTCGTAGTTCCCCTGATGGTTGCAGACGAAGATCACCGGGCCTTCGGGGAGCGTCTCTTCGAAGACCGTCTCGACCTTCACGAACGACGCCCGAATGACATGCATGCCCCAGGCGCGCGCGATCCAGGCTGCGAACGTCGGCCGAAAGGGCATGACCAGCAGGCCCAGGCTCGCGTCGATGACGCTGATGAGTGAGGCCGCGACGAGCGTCCAGGCGAAGAACAGGAACCCGAGCGCGCGCGGCCATTTCCGCAACGGCAGCATGGGCAGGGGAGTGGTGGGGCCGGTGGAAGCGGGCGGGGCCGCGTCGGACATGGGCGTCTTTCCTCCGCCAGTCCCGACTGGCGCGGCGCGAGAGTAATCGATGGTTGCTCGGCGGGCGCAGTTTCCTAGGTCAGTTCGAGCAGCCGCTTCTCCAGCCGAACGCCGCGGACCACACCCACCACACGACCCCCGGCCGCGAGGACCGCCGTCAGGACCGCGGGTATCGCCTCTTCGGGCGGACGCTTCACGAGCTGCACCTCTAGGGCCCGGCCGGCTGCATCCACCCGATGCTCCTTCACGCAGTCGAGCTTGCCCAGCGCCTCCAGCACGGGCGGCGTCGGGTCGTCCGCCAGCTCGATGCGCACGACGCTGCCCTGACCGGTAACGTCGGCGAGGCTGCCCTGCGAGACCACGACGCCGCGATCGATGATCGCGACGCCGGTGCAGAGCTCCTCTATCTGCGCAATGTCGTGGGAGCTGATGACGATGGTGCGCTTCCCGCCTTCGTCGCGGATGAGCTGCTCGACCTCGAAGGCGGTGCGCGGGTCGAGGCCGCTTGTCGGTTCGTCCAGCAGCACCAGCTCGGGGTCGCACAGGAACGCCTGTGCGAGGGCGATGCGCTTGGCCATGCCGTGCGACAACTCGGCGCCGGTTTTCTGCGCGTGGTCCGTGAGGCCGACGCGTGCGAGCCATTCGTCGGCCTCGCGCACCGCCGCGTCGGGCGTGCGGCCCCCAAGCTCGGACCAGTAGGTGAGCGCCTGGCGTACAGAAAGGCGCTGCGGCAGCGGCGCGTCCTGCGGCAGGGCACCCACCCGGGCCCCCAGGCTCGCGCGGTCCCGCGGATCGCGCCCCAGCACCTTCACCTCTCCGGCGGTCGGGTGCAGGAACCCGCACAGCACCGAAAAGGTGGTTGTCTTGCCGGCACCGTTCGGACCGACGAGGCCGAAGATGCTGCCCCGAGGCACCTGCAGGTTCACACCGCGAAGCGCCTCGTAGCCCGAGAAGACGCGGCGAAGGCCGCGGACGTCGATGGCAAGCTTGTCAGACATCGCGCCTCCGAATGAAGGTGCCGGTGACGCCGTAGACGACGAGGGCGATCAGCAGCAGCGCTCCCGTCGCGCCCAGAACCTTCGGCGCGTAGCGTGAGACGAGGCCAGGGGCGTGCTGGAAAGGGAACAGCTCCATCGCGAGATCCGAGACCGACTGCAGCGCCGCCTGAACCTTCTGGGGCGCTGCGGCCCGCCATCCCTCGTCCGCAGCGCCCACGGTCCTGCGGGCGAGGTAGGCGCCCAGGTCGGGCAGGTACTTCAGGAAGCCTTTGAGGAGCCACTGCGCGACGTAGGCGGCGAAGGTGCCTGCGAAGGCCATGCTCGGCCGCGCGAACGACGAGATGAGCGCCGTCAGGGCGAGGTAGGGCAGCGACAGCACGCACATCAGCAGCCAGGAGCGGACGCCCTCGCGCACCGCGAGCCAGGCGACATCGAGGCCGCCGCGCCAGATGGCGACGGCGACGATGACGAGCCACATGGCGCCGAGGAATCCGGCCACAGCCCCCGCGGCCGCCAGCGCCTTGCCGACGAAGTAGCTCTCGCGCTGCACCTTCAGGAGCGGGAAGCGCGCGCCGCGCGTCGACAACTCCGAGAACTGGTCGAACGCCACCAGGGCCACCAGCATCGGCAGGAAGTAGCTCGCGGTGACGAAGAAGAAGGTGATGAGCGAGGGGACCCTGGCCTGGGTGATGGCGAGCGCGGTGCCCGTGTCGCCGAAGCCGAATGCCGCGAGGAACCACTCCAGCGCGGTCGTCCGGTCCGCTTCACCGCCCCCGTTGCGCGCCACGATCTGCTCGAGGAACGGCTTCGCCTCGAGAAACAGCAGCACCGCGAGGGCGCCGAAGCCGGCGTAGATCATCATCGGCACGCGCACCCGCGGCGAGAGGAACAGCGCCCGGAATTCGTGCCGGAAGACGGTGGCGACGGCGTTACCCATCGATGGGTCGCGGCGCAGGGAGGGCGTCGGCGCCGCTCCGTCCGGAAGAGGAACGGGTGGTGTCATGCCGCGGGACAGTAGCCTTAACCCGTCCTCCTGTGCGCGCTCGCGACACCTGCGGGAAGAGGCGGCCCGGAACTTGCCCTGTCATTAGGGCAAAGTTAGCGTGGTCACCATCCAACGACCTCCCTGGGCCACCGATGTCGACCTCCCGAACGTCGCCGCTTCCGTTCGCCGCCCTGTTCGCCGCGGCGCTGCTCGTCTCCGCCGCGCGGCCCGCTGTGGCCGAGAAGCGCGCCCGGCGTCCGGCGGAGCGGCCTGCGACCTCGCGGACCCAGCGGGATTCCGCCGTCGACTACTCGGAGTTGGTCGCCGGGGCGAAGTGGAGTGACGCGCGCAGGAGCTTCGTTGCGCCGCTGGGCGATGGTCGCGAGGCGGAGTTGACGCTGGATCGCCGCCTTCAGCAGGAGGTCTCCGGACTGCTGGGCCGCTACCGGGTGCCGTACGCCTCGGTGGTCGCGATGGACCCGCGCACGGGTCGCATCCTGTCGATGGTCGAGACGGGCGATCAGCGGCGCGGCAAGGCCGGCGTGACGCAGCCGGTCTTTCCGGCGGCCAGCATTTTCAAGATTGTGACCGGGGCAGCGCTGCTGGAGGCCGGTATCCCGCCGGAGACGGAGATCTGCTACAGCGGCGGCTTTCACGCCATTCGTCCGCACCAACTTCGCGACGACCCGCGCCGTGACCGAGACTGCGCGACCCTCTCGTCGGCCATGGGCAAGAGCCTGAACATCGTCTTCGGCAAGCTGGCGTCGCGCCGCCTGACGAGCGACGTGCTGCGCGAGACGGCCGAGCGCTTCTTCTTCAACCGGCCGCTGCCGGGCTCGGTGATCGGCGAGGGCGCCCGCGAGCTCGTCAGCGCCGCCCACATTCCCGAGGACGAGTTCGGCTTCGGCTCGACGGCCGCCGGCTTCGGCAAGGTCTACCTGTCTCCGCTGCATGGGGCGGTCGTCGCGTCGGTGGTCGGCAATGACGGCGTCGCGGTCGAGCCGCGGCTCGTCGATGTGGTGGTGAAGAAGGGGGCGCGCGTCGTCGCGCCCGCATCGCGCGAGCAGCGCGTCGTCAGCCCCGAGGTCAGCTCGGCCCTCGCGCGGATGATGGAGAGGACCGTCACGGAAGGGACGGCGCGGAAGGCCTTCCGCGAGCGCCGCCGAGGCGAACGGCCGTTCACCGAGGTCTCCGTCGCCGGCAAGACCGGATCGCTTGCCGACCATGCGCCGCTGCCGTTCAAGGACTACTCGTGGTTCGTCGGCTTTGCGCCTGCGAACGATCCGAAGGTGGCCATCAGCGTCGTGGTCGTGAACGGCCTCAAGTGGCAGGTCAAGGCGCCTTACTTGGCGAAGGAGACGCTGCGGAGCTTCTTCTCCGCCGAGCCGTCGTCCGTGCGCCGCGCATCGCGCTGACAGGCGCCGCACCGCATTGCCGAATGCGCCCGGAATGCTGCTCGCTCCTTCGGACGCGTTGGAGGGCGGTGCGGACCTCTGTGCGACTGCCCGAGCGTGCCCCGTCTGGGCCGAAAAGGCACTGCCGCGACCGTCGAGCGTCCCGGCGCCATGGGCCGCTTGTCTCGTCGAGCCATGCCTTCGGTCTAGGCGCGGTCCGTTCGCTGCTTCCGAGACTCACCACGAACACGCAAAGGCAACGCCCGCCCCGAGCGAGTCCGGGCGGGCGTTGCTGTGCGACGCGTTCCAAAAGCCCCTGCGGCCTCGCGCCTGTGGTGCGAGGACGGCACGTGGGGGCCGAACGATGGCCTAGGGAGGCGGCGAGAAGGCGATGCCACCCTGCGCGAGGAAGTCCGCGAACGGGAGGGGACCGGTCCCTGCGAACGCCTCAACGAACGAGAAGGCGGTCGTGTCCTCGATTCCAATGACGTGCTGGACCGTGGCGCCGTTGACGGAGAGCGGCGTCACGTAGTGGAACTCGATGCGGCCGGCGGCTTCGTACAGCTTGGCCTGGAACGTGACGGTGTCGTGCGGCGTCAGCCAGTGCGGGACATCGGTGAACTGGACGATGAACACCCGGTTCGGAGCGACTCCGAGCGTCTTGTAGACCACGCTGCCGCCGCGGGTGAGGTCGAAGTCGGCTGCGTAGGGCGCGACGACGCCGTTCTTGCCGTCGAAGCGGTCGCCCAGCGCGGTCAGCCGGAGTTCATACGGCTGCGTCACGGTCGGGGCGATGAACGCGAGGAATCCGTTCGACACGACATAAACGGACGTGAACGGCTGCCGGTAGTACGAGAACGAGAACTCGAGCGGGATGGCCGTCGAGACCTCGTCGTCACCCAGCGTCAGCGGGGTGCCGATCGCCCGAATATCCTCGAAGTTCAGCAGCGTGCCCTCGATGCTGTAGCAGGTGAAGCCGGTGGGCCTGCAGACGTCGTTGCAGAGCGCCTCGCCGCTGTTGCACGGGGAGGGGTCGCACGCGTTGCCGAGGCCGTCGCCGTCGCCGTCGGACTGGTTCTGGTTCCAGGTGTCCGGGCAGTTGTCCGTCCCGACCAAGACCCCGTCGTTGTCATTGTCGACGCAGACGCCTTCCTGGCATGGGCCAGCCATGCAGTTGTTGCCGCACGCGCCGCACGAGTTCACGTCGGAACGGAGGTCGACGCAGACCTCGCCGCAGACCGACTGTCCCGCAACCGTGCAGGGATCAAGGTCGCACGCGTTGCCGATGCCATCCGCGTCATCGTCGAACTGCCACGAGTTCGAGAGGGCGCGGCAGTTGTCGACCATGTAGTCGACCCCGTCGTTGTCCTCGTCGGTCAGGAGGCAGAGCTCCACGGTGCTGTCGACCTCGCCCGCCTGAAGGACGCCATCGCCCGCGACCCCGTTGCCGTCGCCGTTGTCGATGCCGAAGCCCAGCAGTCGCTTTCCGAACTGACACTTGTACGAAACGGAGTCGAACAGCACCTCCTCGCGCACGAGTGAGGCGTAGACGACCGGGCCGTTGCAGACGTAGCTGGAGCTGGTCGACGTGAGCAGCTGGACGCCGCCGTTCGGACAGTTGGCGCCCGGTGGCTCCGAGAAGACGTAGACGCCGGGACCATCGGCGCCCGGCGCGCCGTCGCGGCCGTTGCAGATGTAGCTCGGCAGGCCGCCGTTCGAGGGCAGGAGCTGGACGCCGCCGTTCGGGCAGTTCGCGCCGGGGGGCTCGGAGAACGCGTAGACGCCGGGGCCGTCGGCGCCCGGCGCGCCCTCGCGGCCGTTGCAGACGTAGCCGACGGTCACGGGGCCGTTTCCGACCGAGCTCGAGATCTTCTTGCCGCCATTCGGGCAGTTGGCCCCGGGGTCTTCGTGCTCGACCTGCACGTTCGCCGTCTCGCCGTTCGCGCCCGTCTGGCCGTTGCAGACGTAGGCGCTGGTCGCTCCCGTGGAGCTGGTGACGTCGATGCGGACGCCGCCGTAGGGACAGCTCCAGTCGGTGACGGGAGAGACAGTCACCGAGGCGTCGATGCCGTTGCAGGCGTACGAGGTGCCGGAGGCCGACTCCAGACGGAGGCCGCCTGCCGGGCAGTTGGCCCCCGTGGGCTCGGCCGTGACGACGACGTCCTGGCCGTCCGCGCCGTCGGCGCCGTTGCAGACGAAGGTGTCGCCGGAGGCGGAGGTGAGCTTGACGCCACCATCCGCGCAGTTGGCGCCTGCGCCCTCGGCGACGGCGACCACGTCCGCGCCGTCGGCGCCGTTGCAGACGTAGCTGGTGGTGGTCTGGCCGCCGCCCACGCTCGTCTCGATCTTCTTGCCGCCGTTCGGGCAGTTCAGGCCCGCCGGCTCATTCGCGACGGCGACCTGCGCCGACGCGCCGCTCGCGCCCGTGACGCCGTTGCACACGTAAGAGACGTCGAAGGTGTTGTCACCGTTGTCGACCGTGATGCGCTGGCCGCCGGCGGCGCAGTTCGGGCCGGCCGCTTCCGCGACGACCGTCACACGGACCACGTTGCCGTTGCAGACGTAGCTGGTGCCGGCACCCGAGACGAGCCGCACGCCGCCGTGGGCGCAGTTCTGTCCCGCGGGCTCCGGCGTGGAGATCACGCTGGTGCCGCTGCAGACGAACGTGTCACCGCTCGACGAGCTGATCTTGGTGCCGCCGCTCACGCAGTTGGGGCCGGCCGGTTCGGCGACGGAGACGACGCTGTCGCCCTTGGGGCCGGGAAGGCCGTTGCAGAGGTAGCTGGTGGTGACCGGTCCGGTGCCAACACTGGTGTCCAGCCGCTTGCCGCCCGCCGCGCAGTTCGGGCCGGACGGTTCGTCGGCCACCACGACGGTCGCAGAGGCGCCGTCCGCGCCGTCCGCGCCGTCCGCGCCGTCCGACCCGTTCGCGCCATTGCAGACCACGGTGCGGGTGGTCTGGCCGTTCTGGGTCACCTCGAGGCTTCGACCGCCGGCCGGGCAGTCGGTGTCGCCGACGGGGAGCTCGGCCACGGCGATTCCCGCCGCGAGCCCGTTGCAGACGTACTGGTCGCCGCCATCTGCGGCGCTGACGCGGAGGCCGCCCGCAGTGCAGTTCTGGCCGGCAGGCTCCGCGCTCACCTGCACGTTCTGTCCGTGGAGACCATTACAGACGTAGACGTCGTCGCCGGAGGACGAGACCTTGATGCCGCCGTTCGGGCAGTTCGCGCCGGGTCCTTCTGCCACCGCCACCGCGCTAATGCCGTCGAGGCCGTTGCAGACGTAGCTGGTCGTCGCGGCGCCGGACCCGACACTGGTGACCACCTTGCGTCCGCCGTTCGGGCAGTTCGCGCCGACCTCCTCCTCGGTGACGGTGACGCTGGCATCGGCGCCGGCGAGGCCGTCGCAGACGTACGCGCTGTCGGACAGGCCGTTGTTGGTCGTGGTGAGCTTCTTGCCGCCTGCGGGGCAGTTCGCGCCCGGCGCTTCGGCCTCGACCGAGACCGAAGCGGAGAGGCCGTGGCAGACGAACGAGACGGTCGTCGCGGAGGTCACCTTCACGCCGCCGGCGGGGCAGTTCTCGCCGGCCTCGACGGCCTCGACGAGGACGCCGCGGCCGTTGCAGACGAACTGGTCGTCGCCGCCGCTCGTGACCTGGATGCCGCCCTCGGGGCAGGCCGCACCGGGCTCGACGGGCACGGCCACGGCGCTGACGCCGTCGACGCCGTTGCAGACCACCGTCGAGGCGCTGCCGTCGTCGGACGAAACGGTGAGCCTCTTGCCGCCGTTCACGCAGCCCTCGGCCTCGTCGGTGACGGTGAGGCGGCTGCCGTTGCAGACGTAGCTAGTGGAGACGGGGCCGCTGCCGACGCTCACGTCGACCTTGCGTCCGCCGTTGGCGCAGTTCTCGCCGGCAGGCTCGGCGGTGACGACGACGTGCGCCGTCAGGCCACTGCAGACGTAGGTGGTCTGTCCGGCCGCCTCGACCTTCGCGCCGCCCGCCTCGCAGTTCGCATCGCCTGCGGGCAGGCTGGTCACCGTGGCGGCGGTGCCGTTGCAGACGTACTGCGTCGACGTGCCGTCGTTGAGGGCCACGCCTCCCTGGGTGCAGTTGGCGCCGGCGGGCTCAGGGGCCGCGACGATGACCGGAGCGGGCCGCCCGTTGCAGACGTAGGAGACCAAGGGGTCGGCGCCGGTGGTCGACACGGTGATCTTCTTGCCGCCGGCGGCGCAGTTCGCGCCCTCGGCTTCATCGAGCACCTCGATGCCGGTCGACGCGCCGTCCTGTCCCTTCGCGCCGTCGCAGATGAAGGCCGTGGTGACCGGCCCGTCGCCAATCGAGGCCGTCACCTTCTGGCCGCCGCTGACGCAGTTGGCGCCGGCGGGCTCCTTCACGACCTGCACGACCGCCGAGCTGCCCGGGGGGCCGATCGCGCCGTCGGTACCGTCCTTGCCGGCCGAGCCGGGCAGACATGCGGAGAGTGCCCATCCGAGCAATACCGCGGGAATCAACCTCTTCATTGACATACCTCTTCGAAAGGAAAGGGAGACGGTCGCCATGCCTTCGCGACGCTCCCTTACCGGATTTCGACGGCTTGCGAAGGGGTTTCGTGTCTGCGGTGCGTCGCGAGTCCCGAACTGCACCACGGGCCGTCAAAAGGGCGAAGGAGTGTTTTAAGCCGAACACCGATGGCCCGGCCACTCCACCGGGCCCTCGGTTCGGATCCGCCTTGAACGGCCGGGTTAAGCCCGAATCTGCGTGCCGATGCCGCGGTCGGTGAAGATCTCGAGCAACATCGTGTGGGGCTGGCGCCCGTCGACGATGTGGGCGCTTCGGACCCCTTGGGCGAGCGCGTCGAGACAGCAGCGGACCTTGGGGATCATGCCGCCGGCGATCTCGCCCGACGCGATGGCCGCCTCGGTCGATTCGGTGTCGAGGGTCGGCACCAGTTGCCCCGACTTGTCCAGCACGCCCGCGACGTCGGTCAGCAGCACCAGCTTCTCGGCCTTGAGCGCGCCGGCGACGGCGCCAGCCACGAGGTCGGCGTTGATGTTGAGGCTGCGGCCCTGCGCGTCGACGCCGATGGGCGCGATGACCGGCACGAAGCCGCCCTGCTGGAGCGAGACGAGCAGCGACGGGTCGACGTGGCGCGGCTCGCCGACAAGACCCAAATCCTCGCCCTTGTCGCCCTTGAGCAGCTCGCAGCGCATGAACCCGGCGTCATGGCCCGACAGCCCCACCGCCTTCGAGCCGTAGGCGTTCACGAGGCTGCAGATGTTCTGGTTGATCTTGCCGGCCAGCACCATCTCGACCACCTCCATGGTGGGCTCGTCGGTGACGCGCATGCCGGCGACCTTCTTCGGCTGAATGCCCAGCTTCAGCAGCATCGCGTCGATCTGCGGGCCGCCGCCGTGGACGACCACCACGTTGATGCCGACGAAGCGCAGGAGCGCAACGTCGCGGGCGAAGTCCTCGCGCAGGCCTTCCTTCATCGCAGCGCCGCCGTACTTGATGACGAACGTCTTACCGGCGAAGCGCGAGAGCCACGGCAGCGCTTCGGTCAGGACGCGCGCCTTCGCAAGGGCCTCGGACATGGGGTCGCGGATGGTGTCGGTCATGGGGCGCGCGTCTCTCACGCTCCCGTGCTGCCGTCAAGACAGGTCGTGCGGCCCTTCAGCCGGCGAAGAGAAGGGCGACGAGAGTCATCGCCGAGGCGGCCAGCACCGCCGCTCCGACCCGCCGTGGCGATCCTCTCGAGGTCACTGCCAGAGCGCACAGCGTGGAGCAGACGAGGGCGTTGAAGATGGTGCCGTAGAGGCCCATCCACGGGCCTGCGTCGGGCGGCGTCCAGCCGAACGCGATGGCGCCGGTCAGCGGCTGGTACCAGAGCTGCGGTGGCTGCCCGATCAGCCCGAGCGCGTGGCCGAGGCCGAAGCCTGCCGCCGCGGAGAGCAGCGCCGCCCCCGTGCGGGTCGGCCCCGTCATGGCGCCCCGCCGATCGCCTTGATGGCGGTGACGTGGAACCCGATGAGCAACGCGGCCCAGGTGCAGAGTGCGCCGCAGCCCGCCAGCAGCGCTGCGGGGAGCCTGGCCTCGGTCTCGTGCGGCCGGCGTGCGAAGACCGACGCCGCGACAATCAGCGGCAGCGCCATGAGTGCCAGGTGCTCCTTGCGCTCGAAGGCCTGCATCGCGCCCGGCGCATGCTCGTCCAGCCACGCGAGACGGACCTGCACCCGGTACGCGGGATAGATGACGAGGCCCAGCATCAGCTGCGCGACGAGCAGCAGCGGTGCGATGAGCGCGAACCGGTGGGCCGCCCTCCGCTGCGACTCTCGACCGCGCGAGAGCAGCCACAGCGTCACGGCAAGGTGCGTCGCCGAGCCGACCACCGCCGAGCCCAGCACCGCGTGCAGGACCAGCAGCGGACGCGCGAACGGCTCCAGCGGCACCGCCATCGTCAGCGTCCCGTCGCGTAGGCGCCGCCGGCCTCCAGCGCGAAGCCGCGGCCGTCATAAGCGTAGCGCGTGACGTCGATGTGTCCGCCGTGTCCGAGGTCGTAGAGGTTGAAGTGGGCCGTGCGATTTCGTTTCGGCAGCAGCGCGTAGCCGCTCGCGCCCGGGTTGAACGAGGGCAGCGCGCGCCCCTCCGCAGGGAGCTGTGTCCGGTAGCCGTGGTGCTCGTGGCCATGCAGCACCGCTGCGACGCGCGCGTGGCGGCCCAGCACCGCCTCCACCTCGTTCGCGTTCTTCAGGTTGCGCAGCGACGGCCCGTAAGGCCCGCCGTTCCTGTCCCGCAGCGGATAGTGCGTGAGGACGAGCGCCGGGTTCGTACCGCTCGCGAGCAGCGCGTCGAGCTCGCTGAGCTGCTCACCCGAGACGACCCCCTGAGACGTGAGCGCGGGCCGCGCGCCTTGGATTCCGACGACGTCGACCTCGCCGAAGGTGCGCGTGAACGGGTACGCCGCATCGCCCGAGAAGGCCCCGAAGTGTCGCTTGAACGGCGCCGCGCCATCGCTCGTGTAGAGGTCGTGGTTGCCCGGGATGCAGACGAACGGGAAGCGGTCGACGAGCGGGGCGAGAAGCGCGCGCGCGCGCACGAACTCCCGCTCCGTCCCGGTGGACGTCAGGTCGCCGGTGCAGACGACGAGGTCCGGCGCCTCGGCCACGATCCGCGCCACCAGCGCCTCGACGGTCTGATGCGTGAAGTGGTGCGAGCGGCCGAAGAGCGTCAGGTTCGCCCACCCCACGAGCCGCTTCGAGGCCAGCTCGTAAGGCCGCAGCGGCAGCTCGACGTGGATGTCCGTGAAGTGGGCGATGCGCATGGGAGGCCGCTAGACCGGCGTGACGCTGCGCTTCTTCTCGCGCGCCGGCACCAGCTTCTCGGCGTAGAAGTCGAGCCGGCGCGCAATGGTCGACCGCAGCTCGCGGCTCGGCACGATGTCGTCGATCACCTGCTCGGCGGCCAGCTTGTAGATGTCGATGTCCTGCTTGTACTCGTCGCGCAGCTGCGCCACGTAGGCGGCCCGCTCGGCCTCCGGCTTCTCCTGGATCTTGTTGAAGAAGACGGCGTTCACCGCCGCCTCGGGACCCATCACGGCGATCATCGCCTGCGGCAGCGCGATGGTGACGTCCGGGTCGAAGCCTGGGCCGCCGAATGCGTAAAGCCCCGCGCCGTAGGCCTTTCGCAGCACGAGAGAAATCTTCGGGACCGTCGCCTCGCTCACCGCCATCACCATCTTGGCGCCGGCGCGGATGATGCCCTCCCTCTCGACCTTGGTGCCGATCATGAAGCCCGGCACATCCGAGACGTAGAGCAGCGGAATGTTGAACGCGTCGCAGAGGGTGATGAACCGCGCGGCCTTGTCGGCGCTGTCGACGAACAGCACCCCGCCCTTCATCTTCGGCTGGCTCGCGACGATGCCGACGACGCGGCCCTCGATGCGGCACAGGCCGGTGATCAGCTCCGGCGCCCACAGCTTCTTGATCTCGCACCACGAGCCCTCGTCGACCAGCTCGTTGATGACGGCGTACATGTCGAAGAACTTGTTCTGATCCGGCGGGACGATCTCTTCGATGCGCTTCGGGCCGTGCTTGGGCGCCTTCGGCTCCGCGCGCGGCGGCTCCTCGTGGCAGTTGTGAGGCAGGTAGCTCAGGTAGTTCCGGCCCCACGCCAGCGCGTCCGCCTCGGTCTTCACCATCACGTCGCCGACGCCCGACACCGAGCAGTGCATCTTCGCGCCGCCCATCTCCTCGAGCGTCACCTTCTCGCCGATCACCATCTCGGCCATGCGCGGGCTGCCGAGGTACATCGAGGCGTTGCCCTCGACCATCACGATGACGTCGCAGAAGGCCGGGATGTAGGCGCCGCCCGCCGCCGACGGTCCGAACAGCAGGCAGATCTGCGGCACGAGGCCCGACATCTGGCACTGGTAGTAGAAAATCCGACCCGCGCCGCGCCGCCCCGGGAACATCTCCACCTGGTCGGTGATGCGCGCGCCGGCGCTGTCGACCAGGTAGTACATCGGGCAGCAGAGCTTGAGCGCCATCTCCTGGATGCGGAGGATCTTCTCGACGGTGCGCTTGCCCCACGAGCCGGCCTTGATGGTCGAGTCGTTCGCCATGATCGCGACGGTCTGGCCGTGCACCTTGCCGAGGCCCGTCACCACGCCGTCCGCCGGCAGCTCCGGGTCGAGGCCGTTCGCGAAGAGGCCGTCCTCCACGAACGAGCCTTCGTCGACCAGCAGGCGAATGCGCTCGCGGGCGAACAGCTTCCCGGCCTCGGCGTTCTTCGCGTGGTTCTTCGGCGTGCCCCCTTTGAGAATCCGCTCGCGCTCGCGGTCCAGCTTCTCTTCGAAGGCGTTCTTCTGCGGTGCGGACTGCGGCTCGGGAAGGCTCATCGGCGACTCCGGTGCGGGCCGCGTCTGCAGCCCCTATGAAAGGGCGCGGAGGATGTCGAAAGTCGGCCGGTGGCGCAAGGCGGGCGCGTTAAGTTCGGCGCGTCATTTTCGGAGGCGGACGTGGACGACGGAAAGGTGACGCGCCGTGCGGTGGTGGGCGGTCTTGCGGCGGGGGCGGTCGCCGCGTGCGCCTCGAAGGCCACGCCCGGGCCGCAGGCGAGCGACAAGGGAGCAGCGATGTCGGGTGAGCGGTTGCCGGTGGTCTTTCTTCCCCACGGCGGCGGTCCGTGGCCGTTCGTCGACGTCGGTTTCCCGCAGCACGAGTGCGACGCGATGGCGGCCTACCTGCGCGGCGTGAAGGCGGTGACGGTCAAACCGCCGAAGGCGCTGCTCGTCGTCTCGGCGCACTGGGAGGAGACGGTGCCGACGGTGATGACCTCGCCGAAGCCGCCGATGCTCTACGACTACTACGGCTTTCCGCCGGCCTCCTACACCATCCAGTGGCCCGCGCCCGGCGCGCCCGAGGTGGCGGCGCGGGTGCGGCAGCTGCTGGGCGCCGCGGGCTTCGAGACGCGCGAGGACGCGACGCGGGGCTTCGATCACGGCACCTTCGTGCCGCTCAAGCTGACCTACCCAGAGGCCGACGTGCCGACCCTGCAGCTGTCGCTCAAGGCCGGCCTGAACCCGGCCGAGCACATCGCCATGGGCCGCGCAATCGCGCCCCTGCGCGACGAGGGCGTCTTCATCGTCGGCAGCGGCATGACCTTCCACAACCTGCGCCTCTTCTGGGACGCCCGCGCGCACCCGCACGCCGAGGCGTTCGATGCGTGGCTGCGCGAGGCCGTGCTGTCGTCCGAGCGCGACGCGAAGCTCTCGGCGTGGGAGCGCGCGCCCTCGGCCCGCCTCGTTCACCCGCGCGAAGAGCACCTCCTGCCGCTGATGGTGGTCGCCGGTGCGGCCGGCAGCGACGCGGCCCGCGTCACGTTCGACGGCACCACCATGGGTCAGCGGATCTCCGGCTTCCAGTTCGGGTAGGGCGCGAGCAGACACAGAAAAAGCGGGCGCCCCGGCAACGCAGCTCGCGTCGTCCGGGGCGCCTTCTTTTCCAAGCGCTCTCAGAGCGTCTTCAGGTGAGCGATCACGTCGGCGATCTGCTGGTTCGTGAGCGTGCGACCGAACGACGGCATGGCGCCGTTGCCGCTGACGATGATCTCGGCGGCGCCGGAGACGTCGCTCTTCGCCTTGCCCGAGGCAGGGGCCATCGAATTGCCCGTCAGTCCGTGGCAGGCTTGGCAGTTGTTGGCGTAGACCGTCTGACCATTCGCGGCGTCGCCCGTCAGCGCGAGGACGCCGGCGACGGTGACCGGGCCGGAGCTGGTGCCGGCGTCGGTGCCGGTGGTGCTGCCGCCGTCGGTGGTTGTGGTGGTCCCGCCGTCGGTGGTGGTGGTGCTGCTGCCGTCGTCCGCGCCGCAGGCGGCGAGGCCGACGGCAAGTCCGAGGGCGGCAAGGGCGAGGTGCAGTCGAGTCTTCATGTCGGCTCCTGGTTGGCCTACTTCGTCCGAAGGTAGGCGAGAATGTCGGCAATCTCCTGATTCGAGAGCTTGCCCTCGAAGCTCGGCATCGTCCCGTCACCCTTCAGAATAACCGAGGCCGCCTCGTCGATCTCCTCCTTCGCCTCCCGTGCGGCGGGCGCCATCTCGTTGCCCGACTCGCCGTGGCAGCCCTTGCAGTTGGTGTTGTAGAGCGGGATGCCGCGGTTCACGTCGCCGGTGAGCGAGGTGATCTCCGCGGTGTCCGGGCCGCAGGCGGCGAGGGTGGCGAGGGCGAGCAGGGGAAGGATCTTGCGGGTGATCATGTCGGGCTCTCAGGAGCTGGAGAATGGATCGCCCACACAACAGCACCGGGCGGGCGGCGTCAACTGGTCGAAATGCCGCGGCATTGGTTCACGCAGCTGCCGTTGTGCGTCAGCGGCGAAGGTGCCTTCTCAACGTGGCGGCAACCCCTCGGGATAGAGCCGGTAGATGTCGAAGGCGGGTCGGCCGGCCGAATCGGTGATGCTCTTCTCGATGCGCGCGTGGCCGGCGAGCCACTCGTGGAAGCGGCGGTGGCCCGCGAGCCGCGCCGCGTCCCGCTCGCCCAGCTCCAGGTACATCTCCTGAGACTTCCACGACAGCACGAGCCAGTCGGCCTTTGCTGACGCGATGCTCTGCAGCGCGTCGTAGCGCGTGTGCGGCGGGTAGAAGCTGAGCGTCATCCGCAGAGGGAATTTCCTGTGGCGGCCCTGCTCGAGAAGCCGCTGCCGACCGGAGGCCCATTTGTCGAGGCCCGGCGGCACCATCATCGTCCGCACGGTGTCGATGTCGTGGTCGGCGATCACGCCGGTGCCGGCCGGCACGTGCTGCTGCATCCACGCGGCGAGTCGCTCGGTGGGGCCTTCCGAGAGGTCGGGTGGAGGGTAGAGCACGGCGGTCATCGCGCCGAGGACGAGGAGGCTCGAGAGGCAGACCGCGCCCGTCACGAGCCGGGCCTTGCGAAGCGTGTGGCGCCGCCGGATCCATTCGAACGCCGCCGCGAGGCCCACGCCGGCGAAGGCATGAAAGAAGGGCAAGGCAGCGATGAGCCAGTGGTCGTCCTTCGTCCGCATCAGGTTCAGGAAGCCGACGAAGCAGAAAGGGAACAGCGCTGCGATGCGCGCGGCCGTCCGGTCGCGACGGGCGGCGACGACGAGACCCGCGAGCGACAGCACGAGCACCGCCGCGCCCACCCCTTGGACCGGATCGCTGAGCACCCCGAAGTAGAAGAGCGCGCCTGAATTCGCCTCCCGGAACTCGGTGATCTGCCCGACGGTTTCGAGCTGGTGGGCGAGGTCCGACCAGACCCGCTGCGGCGACAGCACGAGCTGCGGCGCGGCGACGGTGACGGTGACGAGGCCCGTGATCAGCAGCTCCTTCAGCACCACAGGGGGCGGTCTTGCGCCGGGCTGTCGTTGGGCGTGGTGCAGGGCCGCGGCGAGGCCGAACAGCACGAAGACCAGGTTCCAGTTGGTGGCGCAGGCGAGGGCGCAGGAGACGCCCGCGAGAACGGTCGAGCGGCGATCGAGCGTGCGCGCGAAGTCGATGCAGGCGTTCGTCGCGACGAGCGCGATGGTGCCTGCGGCGACGTCGACCGCGGTCATTCCGGACCAGTAGGCGAGCACCGTCGACGAGGCGGCGAGGAGCCCCGCATAGGCCGCCGCGCGCGCCCCGGCGAGACGCTCGGCGAGCCTGGCCGACGCGATGACGCAGACCGCTCCCAACGCGACTCCGACGAGCGTGCCCAGCACTGTGAAGAAGCGCGGGTGTTCGAGGTAGGCCACCTGCACCGACAGGTCGTCCGTGCCCCAGCCCGCGGCCGCAGTCGCCGCCCGGTAGAGCAGCGCCATGGCGTTGAAGTAGGCGGGCGGGTGCGTGAACTGGAGCGCGTCCCACTGGCCCGACGCGATCAGTGCGATCCATCGATCCCAGCGCGGCGGCGTCACGTCGAGGGTCGACAGTCCCAGCGGCAGGTGGAGGGCGAGGACCGCGAGCCCGCCGGCGAGGTACCAGCGCGGCGCGATGCGCGCGTCTTGCGGCTGCCCGGCGTGGGGTGGCTCGGTCATGCGCCCGGAGTATAGAGGCCGGATGGGTGAACACAGGCGACGTCTTGGCGAGCTGGCGCGCCTGTTCCTGCGCCTCGGCGCGACGGCGTTCGGCGGACCGGCGGTGCACATTGCCCTCTTCGAGCAGGAGGTGGTGCGACGGCGCGGCTGGCTGTCGCGGGAGGGGGGCCTCGATCTGCTCGCCGCGACGAACCTGAGTCCCGGCCACAACTCGACCGAAATGGCGCTAGCGGACAGCAGCGTCCCAGGCGTCGAAGTGCTCCAGGCGGCAGTTGCTGGTGCGGATGGTCAGCCGCTCCAGCGAAGACGGTATATTGCTCAGCTCCAGACGCGTCAGTCCGGGTCGATTCGCGGGGAGGGGCCTCTCTGCTGCGCCGGGGGCGTCGGTCTCCAGCACACAGCCCGATGGCCGACCCAAGGCGAACATCTCGATGCGCGCCGGCCAGTCGTGTCCCGGGCGACGGGACAGCTCGAACTGCAGGTCGTTGGCGGCGTTTCCGAGAGGCAAGTCTTGCAGCAGGCGTGTCCGGAGGGCAACGAGGGGCGGCCTGCGCATCGGCAGGGCCACGGTGCCCCCCGGCTCACCGGCATCCGAGGGGGAGACGCGGACCCGCTCGAGATCGAGCGCCGGCTCGAACGTCTCAACCTCGCTCCGCTCTGAGCAGTCGTGTCCCCCGAGTGGCTCGACAAGGCGGAACGCGCGCAGGGGCAGCGATGGCGGCGGCGCCCCGAGATCGTCGAGCACGGCGCGGATGAAGGCGAAGCTGCCCTGAAGGAGGCCCTGCTGGCCGGGCCCGTAGATGCCGTGGACGCGGCTGCCGATCTCGGTCGGCGAGAGGCCCGCCATGAGCAGGCGTTCGTACAGCTGCTGCGACTGGAGCATGCCGCGATCACAGGGGGAGAACCAGCGCGCGGTTCCGACCTTCTCGAGGGAGTGCCAGGCGTGGGGTGCGTTGCGCAGCGCGTACAAAAGGACGGCGACCGTGGCGAGCCGGACCGACAGTTCTGCCAGGGGCGGCGGCGATGCCCACCGCCAGAGCCGCGTGACGAGCGCTCCGATGACGAGGCTGCAGAGCAGCACGGCGACCATCAGGTAGCGGCTTGCGGCGCCGTCGCGGCAGGTCAGCAGGACGACCGGTACGATGACCGTCAGCCAGGACAGCAGCAACCGTGCCCGGCGCCGCTCGTCGCCGCTGCTGCACAGAGATTGGAACGCGACGAGCGCCGCACCGGCCACCAGAAGGAGTGCGGCCAGTACGAAGCGGGCCGAGGCTTCGCCCTCGCGACCCACCGGTCCGACGACGAGCAGGTGCAGCAGCCTGCCCAACACGCTGCCCCAATCGGTCTGCGAGAGCGGCACACCGCTCGGCGCCATCCGAACGTTGAAGAGCGACCAGCCGGCGATCGGCCGACCGTCGACCCGCGATACGGTCACGCCGAGCCAGAGAAGCAGGAGCCCGAGGGCCGTTGCTCCGGGAAGGTGGCGTCTCCAGCCGGTCCGGTGGCCGCCTCGCCAGAGCCAGAGGAAGACGAGGAGGGCGAACGGAGGGACGAGGTTGAGCTCGACTCCGCTCGGGCTGCTGACCAGCTGCCTGTCCAGCAGCTGTGCACCGGGCTGCGAGACTGCCGGGAAGAAGGTGGAGAGGAGTGCCGCCGACGTGGCTGCCGCCCAGCGCGCCGGCAACTGCCCCGCGAAGAGCGCCGTGAGGGCGCTCATGGGGAGCAGCACGGCGCAGGCGAAATGGGTCTGCAGCGCGAGCCCCGCCAAAGTCGCCGCCGCCACCGCAAACCACGGTCGGCGTGTCGTCACCCAGCGCTCGAGCGCGACGAGTGTGCCCGCCGCTAGCGGCATGGCGAGCATCGGGTGCGTGTACCAAGAGAAGACCTCGGCCAGGATCCGGCTGCTCGCGAGGAAGACCGCTGCAACCCAGGCGGTCGCGTCGTCATACAGCCGGCGCACGAAGACGAAGAACAACGCGACGGTGGCCATCTGGAGTGCCCATCGCGCGGTCAGGAGCGTTCCCGTCGAGGTGCTGATGCGAAGCAGGGCCGACACGAAGGCGTACCAGTGCGGCCCCAGATACATGCCCAACTGGTTCACGCTGGGGCCCAGCTTCGGGAGCGGGTGTCCCATGGCCGCGTCCAGCCCGTAGATCAAGTCGCGCGAAGAATCGTCGTCGAATTCGATAGGCGAAAGCAGGAGATCCGTCGCGAAGCTGATCGCGAGTACGAGCAGCCCGGCGATGTGCATCCAGCCGCTGAGCGCCGGAAGCGTCCTGCGAAGCACTGCTGCACCGAGGCGGGGTGGTGCCGGTTGAGCGGTCGTCATCGACGCCCTGCCTTTCACAACTCTGCCGGCGATTCCACCGTCATCGTCCGACCGGTCCCCGGATGCACGAAAGTGATCGCCTCGGCGTGGAGCATGAGCCGGTTGCCTTCGCGCCCGTAGAGCCTGTCGCCGACGATGGGGTGGCCCAGCCCGTCCGGATGCGCCGCGTGGACACGCAGCTGGTGCGTGCGGCCGGTGCGCGGGAAGAAGAGGATGCGGCTGCGACCGCCCTCGACGCGCGAGAGCTTCCAATGCGTGACGGCGGCGAAGCCGTGCACGTGATCGACCACCTGGCGCGGGCGATCGTCCGGATCGACGCGGAGCGGCAGCGTGATCTCACCCGACTGCGCCGTGACGATGCCCTCGACCCAGGCGACGTAGCGCTTCTCGACGGTGTGCTCGGCGAACTGGCGTTGCAGTGCGGCGTGGCTCGCGGCGTCCAGCGCGGCGATGAGCAGCCCCGAGGTGTCGAGGTCGAGGCGATGCGCGAGCAGCGGACCGCTGGCTTCGGGAAACCGCTCGCGCAGCTGCTCCAGAACCGACGGTCCCGTGCCCTGCACCTTGCCGGGAATCGAGAGCTGTCCCTGCGGCTTGAGGATGACGACGACGCTTCCGTGATGCGCGACGATCTTCAGCTCGGACTCGGACCTTCTTGGCTGGAACAGGCGCGGCGGCGCAACGTGGAGGCCCTCGAGCATCCACGGCAGCACCGGCCCGCACTTGGTCTTGCAGGACGGGTAGAAGTTTCCGGAAACGCGGCCTCCGGAGAGCGGCGGCGCGCCCCACCAGAACTCGGCCAGCGCCACCGGCGTCAGTCCCTCGGAGAGCGCATGGGTGACGAGTTTCACGCCCGCGCAGTCGCCGGCCCCCGAAGGCGGCTCGCCGTCGAACATCGCGCGGAGGCTGCGTCTCTCGCCCCGTGCGTTCGGCAGTCGGTAGCAGTCGTGGATGCGCTGCATGAGGCTGCGGCACAGCGTCTGGCGCTGCTCATCGAGGGCGTCGAGGCGATCACTGAACACGCTCACACGGCCGAGCGCAGCGGCACGTTCCGACGCCTGCGCGGCCTCGAGGCGCCGCCGCTCGGCCTTGTCGGCGCGGCTCTGCTGATCGAGCTGGTGCGCGGCCTCGGTTGTGCTCGGGGACAGGGCCGTTCGCTGCGCGTGGCGTGAAGCGCGCCGTTCGGCGTGGGCGCAGCGCATCGCCTCGCGCTCTGCGCGATGACGCTGCTCCGTCGCTTCGAGCGTGCGGATGGCCTCGAGGTGCTCGAAAGAGCGGGCGAGCGCGTCCCGTGCGGCCTGCAGCGCCTTTACCTCGGCATCTCCGTCAGCCTCGAAGGATGCGCGCTGGGCGGGATCGAACGCGGGCGGGACGAGCCCCTCGAAGAGCCATCGGCCCTCCACCATCCCCGAGCAGGCGCGCAGCACGCCATACCCGTCGTCCCCGAGTCGCACCACCAGCACGCCGAACATCTTCCCTCCGCCGCGCTCCCAGAGTTGCGAGGCCGGAAAACCCGGTGCGATGCGGTTCGACGCGATGTCGCGTTGAAAGGCCTCGGCAGCGGCGCGCGCCGAAGGGTGCGGCTCGCCCTCGTCGAAGGGGCTGGGCATCGCGGCCGGCGGTGCGCCGACGGTCGGCGGCATGGGATGGATCAGGGCGCTCACGCTTCGGACCATACGCTGCGGGTGACGATGCGAGAAAGCGCCGACGCCGCCCCGGGCACGGCCCAAAGCGGCGTCGCAGGTTTCTCTCGCAGGCGTCGGTCTTAGACGTCGTAGTAGAGCTCGAACTCCTTCGGATGCGGACGCAGGCGGATGGTGTCGATCTCCTTCTCGCGCTTGTACTCGATCCACGTCTCCAGCAGGTCACGGGTGAAGACGTCGCCGCGCAGCAGGAACTCATGGTCGTTCTCGAGCGCCACGAGTGCCTCGTCGAGGCTGCCGGGCATCTGGCCCATCGTCTTGAGCTCGGCCTTCGACAGGCCGTAGATGTCCTTGTCCATCGGCTCGCCGGGGTCGATCTTGTTGATGATGCCGTCGAGGCCGGCCATCAGCTGCGCGGCGAAGGCGAGGTACGGGTTGCACGACGGGTCCGGCGAGCGGAACTCGAGGCGCTTCGCCTTCGGCGACGGCGAGTACATCGGGATGCGGATGGCGGCCGAGCGGTTGCGCGAAGAGTAGGCGAGGTTCACGGGCGCCTCGTAGCCCGGCACCAGACGCTTGTAGCTGTTCGTGGTCGGGTTGCAGAGCGCGGCGAGGGCCGGGCCGTGCTTCAGGATGCCGCCGATGTAGTGCAGCGCCATCTCGGACATGCCCGCGTAGCCATTGCCGGCGAACAGCGGCTTGCCGTCCTTCCAGATGCTCTGGTGCGTGTGCATGCCCGAGCCGTTGTCGCCGAAGAGCGGCTTCGGCATGAAGGTCGCGGTCTTGCCGTACTTTCGGGCGACGTTCTTCACCACGTACTTGAACAGCATCAGCTTGTCGGCGCAGCGGACGAGCGAGTCGAAGCGGAAGTCGATTTCGGCCTGGCCGGCGGTGGCGACCTCGTGGTGCTGGCGCTCGACCTTGATGCCGACCTCCTCCATCACGCGGACCATCTCGCTGCGGATGTCCTGCTGGGTGTCCTGCGGCGCGACGGGGAAGTAGCCGCCCTTGAACGGGATCTTGCCGCCCAGGTTGCCGCCCTCTTCACGGCCGCTGTTCCACGCGCCCTCCTCGCTGTCGAGCGAGTAGAAGGCGTGGCGCTGCGAGCTCTCGTATCGGACGTCGTCGAAGATGAAGAACTCGGCCTCGGGGCCGAAGAAGGCCACGTCGCCGATGCCGGTGCTCTTCAGGTACGCCTCGGCCTTCTTGGCGATGAAGCGCGGGTCACGGTCGTAGGCGACGCGGGTGATGGGGTCCTGGACGTCGCAGACGAGGCTGAGCGTCGCGTGCTCCATGAACGGCTCGATCATGGCGGTGGTCGGGTCCGGCACGACCAGCATGTCGGAGGCGTTGATGGGCAACCAGCCGCGGATCGATGAGCCGTCGAAGCCGAGGCCCTCCTCGAAGATCTCCTCCGAGAACTCGCCAATCGGGATGGTGAAGTGCTGCCAGATGCCGAGCAGGTCGACGAACTTCAGGTCGACGAACTGGGCGCCCTTGTCCTTGGCGAACGCGACGACTTCCGACGGCTTCATGAGAGACACTCCTCGAGCGGGTGGTGGTGCATGGCGGCGGCGCCGCCGTTGGGAATGAAAAGCCCGCGCACGCTAGGCCGCGAGACGCCGCGCATCAAGCAGGGTGCATGCCAGATGGCGACAGGCGGCTGGGGCTGCTGTTTCGCGGGGGCACTGACTCGGTGCGGGGGTACTGCCCCAGTGCGGGGCAGGGCATCGGTGCAGTTGCCTCAACGCTGTGCAGCCGCGGACGGGTCGAGCACCACGCGGGTGCCGACGAGCCGGTCGTGCAGGGTGAGGTGGCGCCGGTCGAACAGCGCGAAAGCGGCGCCGAGACCCGCCGGGAGCATGCCCAGAATCAGCGCCACGGAGCGGGCGGCGGCATCGCGCACGTTGGGGCGGTCGCCCTCGGTGTCGACGATGCAGAGGCCGAAGATCCGCTTGCCGATGGTTGCGCCGACGAGGGCATGGGACAGGGTGGCGTAGACGAAGCCGATGCAACCGCCGAGGAGAACAATCACCAGTCCCAAGCGGTGGCGCACGAGCAGGCCGTCGACGATGTGGTCGGGGCCGCGGTCGACGAGCGGCCCGAGTTCGCTCGCTCCGTAGGTGAGCGCGCCGGCCATCACCGCAACCACGAGGACGGTCAGGACGACACCTGCGTCGATGAGCGAGGCGCCGAGGCGAGCGGAGAGAGGCGCTGGGGCGAACCCGCCCTCGTCGTCATCTGCCGGGCGATCGATGGTCGAATCGAGATCTTCGACATCGACGGGGGGCTGGTGCCAGCCTGGCTGGGTCTTCGCGTGGAACACCGCGCTGGGAAGCCCATCGGCAGGGCTTCTCGAGACCCGCGGCGCGGAGACGGCGGCGTTCCCAACCGTCCGTGGGGTGGACGCGCGGACCGATGTGGGGGACTTCGGCGCACTCTGGGGTCCTGCTCGAGAGGGGCTCCGGGCCCAGAGCGGCGGTGCACTTCGGTCGCGCGGCGGTTGACTGATCGCCCGCACGCCGTCCCTGCGCCGATCCAGCGGGACCTCTTTCGCAAGCAGCGGAGAGCCTCGCGGACCCTGCTCGGGCGGCCGAGTCTCGAGCGAGCGGTCGAGCGCCCGTTCGACCGGACGCGGCGAAGGTGCGCCGCACCGTCCGCAGACGAGCGCGCCCTTCGTGAGCCGGAATGAGCAGCGTGGGCAATCCATGGTGCGGCGGCGTCTCCTCTCGGCGAGGTTTATCCGTCACATCCGGCACGTCCATTTTTTGAAGCCAGAAACGGAACTATTTCAAGGTCGACAGTCTGGCCTTCGCCTTCGCGGCCCAGGGGCTCGAACCGGGCACCAGCACAAACTCGGCGCGCGCCCTCGCCGGGTCGCTCTTCTCGTAGAGGAGTCCCAGTTCGTAGTGGGCCCGGGCAGCGTCGCCGTTCGGCATCCGCGTCGCCTCGAGCAGCACCCGCTCTGCCGTGGGCTTGCCCAGCTCGCGGAGCGCGATGCCCATGCCCAGCGCGACGCGTCCGTCGGGCCGCACCGGCATGACGGTCTTGAAGGTGTCGAGCGCCTCCTGAAAGCTGCCCTTCGCGAGCAGGGCCTCGGCGGCATCCAGCGTCTTGTCGAGCTCCGCACCCTGCGCGGGGCCCATGCCGAAGCGCTGCATGGCGGCTGCGAGGCCCGGCGGCAGCGGCCCGGGCCCTTGCGGTTCGTTGTCGGCCGGCGCCGTCTTGGCGCCAAACAGCTCGGCGACCTTCGGGAGGGTCTGGCGCACCAGTTCGGCACGAGGGTGGTTCGGTGCCACCTTCAGCAGCTGCTCCCACACGGCCCGCCCTTGCGCCAGCTGGGTGGCGTCGCCGCGGGCGTTCTCGAGGATGTGGGCGCCGCGGAAGAAGAGCGACTCCGGCTGGGCGGGATCGAGCGCGAGCGCCTCCTCGTGGGCCTCGCGCGCCTGGTCGGCGTCGCCGGCCAGGTACCAGGCGTTGCCGCGGCGGGCGTGAAGGTTTGCGAGCATCGGTGCGAGGACCCGCGCACAGGCAGCAGCAGCAGAGCCGTCGGACGGCTTCTGTGCCTCGAGGACTTGCGCCAGCGTCTCGAACGTGCGGTTTTTTTCGCCCCGTGCGGCCTCGGCCGGAGACGGTTCGGCGCGGCACTCGACCGGCACCTTGGCGGCAGGTTTCACCTTCGCGAGCGCCCGGATCCGCTGCTCGGCGGCGGCCGACTGGCCGACGGCGTCCCGGTAGAACTCGAGCGCCTCGCTGTATCGCCCGTTGTCGAAGTAGAGGTTGCCCAGCGCGACGTTGACGCCGAAGTCTCGCGGCCGATCCTTCATGGAGGCCTTCATCGACTCGACCGCCTGAAGGAGTCCCTTGGTGTCGCGAGGGTCGAGATCGAGGCTGTCCTGCGGCGTTGCCGCGGGTGCGGCGGAAGGTGCGGCGGCCTGTCGGCTGGGAGCCGTCGAATAGAGCTCGGGCTCCTCCTCTCGCCTGCAACCGTGGAGCAGCGCGGTGACGAGCGACGAGGCAACGAGCATCCGGGCAAGGGGGGGCGGCATCACGGCTCCTCGCGGCGCTCCGCGTCGAAGGCCGCGGGTGTAACAACCGGGCAGGGGGCGATCAATCGTCCTCGCCTGCGACTGGCTTCACCGTCTCCACGGCAGCGGCTGGCAGTGCGGCCATCAGCGACGCGATCGTCCCGAGGCCGGGAAGAATGAGATTCGGCGCGATCTCGGCGAGCGGCACCAGCACGAAGGCGCGTCCGTGTGCTTCGGGGTGCGGCAGCAGCGGCGCCGCATCGTGGCGCTCCAGAGGGCCCAGCGCGATGAGATCGAGATCGAGGTGCCGGGGCCCCCAGCGCTCGCGCCTCACGCGGCCATGCGCCGCTTCGATGCGGTGCAGCCGGGCGAGAAGGTCCTCCGCCTCGAGCGTCGTTTCGACCAGCGCGGCGGCGTTCAGGTAGGGCGGTTGCGGCGGCCCCAGCGGGGGCGTCTCGTAGAGTTGCGAGGCCCGCACGAGGCGGCCCAGCTTGCCGAGCTCTGCGATGGCCGAACGGAGCGTGCCGGCGCGGTCGCCAAGGTTCGCTCCCAGGGCAACGGCGGCGAGTTGCGGTGCGGGCGGGGCGCGGGTCACCGGGAGTCTCTACCCGACGCCCAGCCCTCTGCGCCAGCTTGCTTTCTGTTCGATGCGGGCTTACCAAGCGGCGGCCATGCTGACCGGTGTTTCAGAAGAGTTCGTCGCGCGGGTCGAAGCAGACCTGCAGCGTCTGTTTCCCGCCGACGGCGACGGGCGCCTGCTGCAGGCCGCGCGGCACTTGGTCTTTGCAGGGGGACGTCGCATGCGGGTCCGCCTGGTGGCGGCCTGCGGTGCGCTGACCGGAGCCGGCGAGGACGACCTTGCCGCAGTTGCCGCGACGACCGAGCTGATTCACGCCGCGAGCCTCCTCCACGATGACGTCGTCGATGGCGGGACCCTGCGTCGTGGACGCACGACGGCGAACGTCGCTTTCGGCAGCCCGGCGGCGGTGCTCTCCGGAGACTGGGTGTTGGCCCACGCGATGCTCCTTCTGGAACGGCGCCCGGACGTCGTCTTTGGCGCGGTTCGCTGCGTCGCGGAGATGAGCGAGGCCGCCATCCGAGAGATCGAAGGGCGCGGAACCCTCGCCCGCGGATTGACCGCATGGCGTGGCGTCGCCGAGGGCAAGACCGGCGCGCTGTTCGGCTGGGCTGCCCATGCGACGGCCATCTGCGGTGGAGCTCGAGAGATGGCGCCCGGCTTCGAGCGGTTCGGTCGACACCTCGGCGTGGCGTTCCAACTGGCCGATGACATCTCGGATCTCGTCGGCTCGACCGGCAAGGACCGGTTCAGCGATCTGCGCAGCGGGACGCCGTCCTACCCCGTGCTGCTGGCGGCGGCCGACGACGCCGATTTCGCGTCGCGCGTCGCGCGGCTGTGGGATGCCCCGCAGATCGACGAGGCCGAGGTCGCCGTGCTGGGACAGCGACTGCTCGCGACGGGCATGCGCGAGCGGTCGCTGGCCGTGCTGGATGACGAGCTCGAGGCGGCCCTCGCGTCGCTGGGGCCCAGCGCGGGCGCCTTCGCGGAGGCCTTTCGTGCCCTCGCCGCCGTCTTCGTGCGCCCGCTCGCCGGCGCCTGAGTCGTGCGTCACTGCTCGTTTCACGGTCGGCTGTTCTCGTCGGGGGCCGATCTTTGGGCTCGGCTGGTGGCGCGGGTGGTCTCCGGACATGTGGCGCTGGTGGGAGACGCAGCCGGTGCGTTCGATGCAATCGCGGGGCGTGCGCTCTCCTTCGCCTTGGCTTCGGCGCGGATGCTCGGCCGACGGTTGTCTCATGCGCTCGTCGCAGGGCCGGGTGCCCTCGACCTCTACGCGCGCGACCACGCACGGCCCCTCCTGTTGCAGGCCCGCGCCTCGGCGCCTCTCGCCCGGCTCTCGGCCCACCCCCGCCTTAGGCGGCGCGTGCTTCAGCTGTGCGGGCAGTGGCCCCCGTTGTTCGATGGCGCGCTGCGGCTCGTCGGATAGTCTCTCCGGACGAGGTCGAGATGAGCGAGTGGCGTCAGGATCCGCTGTCCGGAAGATGGGTCGTCGTCGCCCCGGAGCGCGGCCTCCGTCCCGACGCGCTGCTTCGGCCCCGTCCGACGATGGCGCCCGGGCCTTGCGCGCTCTGTCCCGGAAGGGAACCGCTGCTGCCCCGCGCGCTCGGCACCCAGGAGCACGATGGCCTCTGGCAGGGGCGCGCCTTCCCGAACCCCGTGCCAGCCCTGCGAATCGAGCCTTCCGGTGCCCGCCGCGTCGACGGACCGCTGGTCGCTCTCGAGGGGCTGGGCGCCCACGAGCTGCTCGTGCCGACGCGGCGTCACGGTGTCCCTCTCACCCGGCTCTCGAGGGCGGAGTGGGGGGGGCTCTTCGCGATGTACCGGTCGCGTGCGGTGGACCTTGCCCGGGACAGCCGGCTCGCGCAGCTCGAGTTGTTCGGCGTCGAAGGCGACGGCGAGCCAGGTCACGCGCATCTCCAGCTTCGTGCGCTGCCCCATGGCGTGCTAACGGCGCCGCACAGCACTGCCCGCGGCTCCGAGGTCTGTCCCACCTGCGACCTCGTCGCGCATGAGCTTCAGCAGCGGGTTCGCGTCGTCCAGAGCGGTCCTCACGCAGTCGTGCTGGTGCCCTTTGCGCCGCTCGCGCCGGTGGAGTTGTGGGTGGTGCCGAGAAGCCACGCGGCCGCAGCCCACGACGCTTCGGACGTCGTCGTCGATGCCGTTTCGAGGGCACTGGCTGAGACGCTGCCGCTGCTCGATCGTCTCGCAGGGATGCCTGTCGTCGTCTGGCGGCTCGAGAGCGTGTTCCGCCCCGGCGACCCCGGCGCGCATTGGCGGGTCGTCGTCCGGACGGCGACGGCCCACGCCGCGGTCGAATCCCTGTCAGGTCTCGAGCCGGTTCTGCCTCTTTCGCCCGAGTCTGTCGCAGACGCGTTGCGAGCGGCGCTCGGCTCCATGACCTGAGACAAACGGAACGCCCCGCGACGTTCCCCAACGGGAGCGGGGCGGGGCGCGGTAGGGCGCGGCAGGGCGCGGAGTCGCCGATTACTCGGCGATCTTTGCCGGTGCGGCGCTGGCGGCGAGCAGGGGGATCTCACCGGCAGACTGGATCTCTCGAATCATGTCGGCCCACTGCGGCAGCGTCCGCTGGACGGCCTTTCCAGCCTCGACGAACCGGGCCTGCGATTCCGCCGGGAACTTCACGACCGTGTGGCCGTACGTCGTCGCGAACGTCTCGAGGTTTCGTTCCGCCAACTCCGCCGAGAGCCGACGCTCGGCCAGCGCGAACGCCCGTGTCTCCTCGACCAGCACCCGACGGAGGTCGTCCGGAAGGCTGGCCAGAAACGCTGCGTTCGCGACCATCGCGGTCGAATACATCGACTGGTCGGTCACGTTCACGTAGAGCGGGTGAACGTCCAGGCTGCCGTACTTCATCTCGATGTAGGCGAGCCCGTTGAGCTCCACCGAGAACAGTTCGACCTTCCCCGTTCGGAGCATTTCGCCCATCTGCTTGACCGCGCCCGCGACGCGCTCCCGATCCTTCGGGAAGTCCTGTTCCGCCGCCGTCAGGCCGTTCGCCCCAAGCTCGAGGAGGAGCGACTCGTCGGGCATCAGGCTGTCCGGCTTGATCTGGATGTTGGCACCCTTGACGTCGTCGGCGCTGCGAACCGCGCGCGTCCCGACCAGCGCCCTGAAGCCGCCGCTGT
>JACCDP010627398.1_pt1 | contig 35490 bp, 44 predicted proteins | sample 7445841 | NCBI WGS metagenome assembly JACCDP01 (sample SAMN15323441, study PRJNA562643) | freshwater metagenome | isolation source: river surface water | place: USA:Blue River Watershed | collected 2017-08-17 | reverse complement strand
GCAGACGCTTGGCGGCGTCGTCGTGCCTGCGCCGCGCCGCCTGCCGACGACCTTCGCGGACCTGGTTATTGTTGGGACGCGCCGATGGGTCGGGGGGTGCGAAGATTGTCTGCACGTACGCGCTGGAGTTGTGGTACGGCGGCCTCCGTGAGCGCTCGAGCCGCGTGGCTGCGCCCTGCATGAACCACGCTTTCCGCGCTTGCGCTTGCCGCTGCCCCTCCCGGACTTGGTTTGCGTTTGGGGTCAGGGACACGCTGGGGGACGCCAGCGACATCTGTTCCAGTTGACTGGCGATGGATTCCTGCGGACGGCGGTGACTCCAGGGCCACGTCATTGGGGTAAGGTACTACTCGTTTTTTTTTAGTTGGCGTTGCTCCTGGTGTATGCGGAGAATGGCCGATTGCTCACGGACCAGTTGATGCCCGTGGCGTTCCACTTCCTGCGCATGCTCTCTGCCGCGTTCTTCCTGCGCATGCGCATGTCATTATTCATCTTCCTCTCTGCCGCCACCATGGCGTTCCACTTCCTGCGCATGCGCATGTCATTCATCTTCCTCTTTGCCGCCACGACCGCGCCCCCGACCGCCGCGAGGCCCATGAGTTTCTTGACTTTGGAGAGCAGGCCCTTGGTCGTGGGCGCGCCGTTGATGGACCTGGCGCGCGCGTTGGCGGTGGCGGCGACGGCGCCCTTGGCGAGCTTGGCGAATTTCGAGGACCGCGCGAGGTAGGCGGCGTACCCGACGAGCCCTGCGGTCCCCAGGCCCGCGGCGATCCTGAGGATGGACGCGAGCTTCTTCTTGGTGGACCGCCCGCCATCGAGCACGCGCTGCGCGGACGCGACGGCCGTGGGCTTGTTGTTGGGCCTGCTGTTGTTGTTGTTGTTGGGCATATGTATGTATATGAGTAGTCCAGATAAAAAAATTATACGGTCGGTCACTTGCTCTGTCGTCACATGATATTGTCCACCACAACGACATCCTTTATACCGAATTCGTTTTGCAAGAGTTTCTTGACGCCCAAGACGTATCTGTAATCTTTTTTCGCGTTCAGCGAAGGGTGTACCAGAGCACTCAACGCGCCATTTTCCCAGCTTATGTTTAAATTCGCTATTAGGAACCCGGGCACGTCGATTATGACATCAGCCCCGTGGGGGTCCCAAGACTAACGCCTTTGATAGTCTTTCTAACTACAAGACAAAAAGCGCGCGCCCGGGCGTGCCGAAAAAAGTGTGTCGTTGGGTTTATGGACACGACGGCTGCAGCTGCGGTTCCGGTTCCTGCTACGGCGGCGGTGGCTGCTGCTGCGGTGCCGCCACCACCGAGCGGCGGCGGGGGTGGGCGGTGGTGGTGGCTGGGCGTGGCGGCGCTGGCGGCGGGCGCGGCGTGGGTGTGGCTCACGCCCCCCGACGAGCTGGCGCGACTGAAGGCCCGTTTGGCGGCGGCCAAGCACGCGGTGACCCGCGCGGACGTGCACCCGCGCTTCAAGACCGAGGTCCTGGACGAGTTTGTGGGTCTGGGCGAGGACCAGGTGCGGCGGGCACGCGAGCACCTGACCGCTTTTTCGGCGGCGTACCAGGCCAGTTTCGAGTACGACCGGTGCACGGCGGCGCAGGTGCGCGTGCTGTTCGACCACAGCGCGCGCGCGATGCGGGCCCTGAACGAGCTGGCGATGCGGCTGCCGAACGACTACGGCAGCGAGGCGCGGCTGCGCGCATTCAGCGAAGCCGCCGAAAAAACGATGCTGGCACACGTCGAAGATGTCAAGGCCCGGTGCCACGTGGGTCTGCACGTCGCGCCGCTGGACTACGCGCACACGGGCGCGCACGCGACGATCCGCGCGGTCAACGACATCCTGCACTAGATTCGTATGTGTTTCCATTTGGGGTCGATGGGCACGTTTTCGTTGTCGCGCCTCCTCCGGCGGATCTTGTCGATTCTGTTCCATACGTTTCCGATGAAGCTGTACTCCTTTGGCTTCTCTAGTGGGTCTGGTTTAAAAACTCGGGTTTCGGTGAGACTTTTACCGTGTTCGTTGGCCCAGCGCACGCCGGCATGCCTTCGTGTCCACGTTGCAGACGGCGTCGTGTTGCCGATATTCTGGAATTTGTGCTCCCAATACGAATTCGTTCCTTTTCGCAATAAAGATAACTGAATTATTTGTGCGATGATATTGACCAGTATGAACTTGAGAAACATCATACGTTTTGATTTTTTTACAGCCGCTTTCGCGGGTATCTTTTTGATCGTCTCGTTCACCAGAGCCTTCACTTGGTTCTCGTTCTTGATTCCTCCCTTTTTTAGACGCGTGAAGAGATACCCCGCCAACCCAACAGCAGCAGCTCCCCCGACAAAGGCCTTCAAGATACGCACAACGTTCTTTCGCCACGACGTCGTGTTTGATGTGATGGCCTTTTTGGCGCGGCGTTTCCCAGGAGGCATTGATACCCTTGGTCTATAAAAAAAACTGTAACTAGTCCATATGAGTTCACTTTACAAGGTCAATAATGCCAAACGGTTAGCACGCCAGCAGCGGACATCAAACAATTCCATGGACTACATCAACACAGTCTTACAATTCCCCTCGGAGAGTCCTCACAGTGCCGAGGGTCGTCGTCAACATCACATGCGGTTACGCGAAGCTCGAGGAGAGGCGATGAAAAGGGACGGGGTTCTCGCGATTGTTGCACACGGATGCATAATAGAACATGAGTCTTACACGGTTCCCAAAGATATAAATTTGATATTCGTATCGCCGCCAGGTTGTTATTCTCACACGATTCAATTCACCGAGCTGCTAGGCAAAAAAGAACGTATAAAAAGACTGCTCGATCCATCAATCCCAGATGTCCAAGGGTACCTTGTAGACCGAGTTCGGGGGGGCACAACGATAAGCAATATGTTGTTTGACTTCAGACACAACCTTGGTTTGATGGGCGTATACGCCGTTCCGATTCACCCGCATGTTTTATTTTTAAGGAAACTAGGTCCGGAAGGTTATGATAACCACAACAAAATAAAGTTACAATCTCTCATGCACAAATACGATCTTTTAGACATTAATTCATTGTACGATTTTTCAAATCATGTTAGAATTTCTATAAAAGCCCTTCTTGAGCATCTTGGCCCGGGAACATACATCATAGCAACGTGTAGAGCTCCGTGTACTGCAGCTGGGAGGTTTATTTCAAGCGTATCTCGAAAGATTCCATTTTTAAAGACACCTTTTGCGAAGAACGAAAATCGATTCAGGGCGACGCTTCCCACGCCTCTTCGAGAGAAGTGGGACGCGACTCCTTATATGCTTCGCTCTTCTACACGTGCGGCGGTAGGGCCAGGAGCAGTAACTTTCTTTGATATGTTGGAATCAGCGAAACAACATGGCCATATTGTAACTTTAAATCAAATAAACGAATGGGAAAAAGTAGCCCAAAAAGAAAGAGCAAACGAACAGAACAAGAAAAATAAGAAAAAATACTACAATGCCCCTGCTTGGATGTACGGCCCTTCGCACACGCCCACCCTGACCTTCTTGGCCCACCAAGTCGCTCCATCTATCCCCGAGCGGGTCTCGAGAGTGCTGCGTCGCAATAGTAACCCTACCATGTCAAAAAAACCCTAGGAGTACTCTATATGAGTTCACAAACACGACTGTGATTTGTTACACGCTTTTACACCGACTGCGCGGCGGCATTGAGCATCATGACGTTGATGCCCATGGTGCGTTCGAGGGTGTTGCGCCCCTTTTGGAGGGGTTTGTTGCGCTTGAGTTTCAGGGTTTCGTTCTTGGTCGCGATGTCCTTGAAGTCGACGGACGTCTCGAGGTTGTGCGTCGCGCCCGACCTGGTGGCGAGTCGAGACGCGATCTGTTGCTCCATCATGTACTCGAAGGGCAGCATCTTGGGCGGGAGGATGCGGAGGGGCGGCGCGTCGGCGGAGACGTCCCTGAACTCGTCGATGGACATCCAGCCCCCGAACGCGGCGAGCGCGAGGCGGGGGGGCGCGGACCGCGTGTGCGCGAGCTTCCCGGTCCACCGCTTGGCAAAGAGCGTGATGGTGGTGGCGTTGGTGTCCTTCAGGTACGTGTTGCGCTCGGCGTTAAAGGTCTTGACGCACGCGAACGAGCAAAAGGTGCCGACCACCGTGAACGCGTCTCTGTGCGGGTCGTACGCGACGGGCAGCGGGATGGGCGGCGCGTCGAAGCCGTGGCAGCAGTGCCAGCACAGCAGGTGCGTGGACCGCGGCCACGGCTGACCGGCGCGCCAGGTGCTGTGTTTTTTGAAGATCGGACGCACGATGTCCTCATGTGCTTTTTTGACCGCTTCTCCGCTCGCGGCGACGCGGAGTTGGAGGACCTCGAGGCTGCGGAGGACGAGGTCGCGGTCGCGGTGGCGATCTGCGCCGGAAGCGGTCATGGCTTAAGCACGGCCGGGTTCCTAAAGGCATTTTTACTTACCCGCTGGCGCCCGGCGTGACGACGCGCGGCATGGCGGCTGCGGCGACGGAGCTGCACCAGCTGTTGCTGAAGAGCGCGCGCCTGCACGTGGCCATCTCGCGCGCGTATACAACCGTAAAACGCGACCCCGCCGCGCGCTACTTCACGTACGTGTTGCTTCTCCAAAAAGGCCACATGTACGTGGGCTCCAGCGACAACATTTACCGGCGGCTGCTGGACCACTGGACGATGAGCCCCAGCTCCTCGGTGTGGGTGCGCGAGCACGGCCCCGTGGAGCGCGTGCTGGAGGTGAGCGTGAACTGCGGCGCGGACGACGAGCGGTACAAGACTTTGGAATATATGGGCCTCTTCGGTCACGAGAAGGTCCGCGGCGCGGGGTGGTGTCGTCTGGATAGCTCGGGTCCGCCCGCGGCGCTGGCCGACTTTGTGCGCGACCGCTCGGATTTCACGTACCTGACCCGCTCCGAGCTGGACGCGGTGACGGCGGAGGTGGAGTCGCTCGCGCGCGGGGACACCACCACCGCTTAAGACGCGCGCGCTCGAGCGCTTTCAAGATGTCGACGGACGAGGAGGCGTCGTCGGCGGTGGGCGAGGTGCTGGTCAGCGACGGCGGCGCGCTGCTGTCCGCGCTGGTCAGACTGCACGCGCACAACGACGCCATCATATTCTGGAACTCCGAGAGTTCTTTCAGGATACTGCTGCGGAACGACCCCGTGGACCAGGAGACCTACGCTTTTGATCTGAGTATTTTGTGCGAGGACACCGCCGACGACCCCGTGAACAAACTGTTGCAGACGGAGCATGACGGGTACTTTGACGAGCCCGGGGTGTTTACGTTTGAGACGATCAGCGTGTCGTCGGAGTCGAGCCCGGACTCCGACGACGTGCGGCACGCGATGGCGCGGATCAACGAGCTGTGGGCGTACAAGATTTGTCCCTGCGGCGCCTACTTAATTAAAGACGACGGCAGCCTGTGCAACTTTTGCGACATGACGATGACGCCGGCGGACCGCGAGGTCCACTTTTGCCCGATTTGTCACGAGACCAGCATTCGCAAGCACATGACCCGCCAGGACTGCTGTTCCCAGTACATTCACACCTCGTGCCTGAGCACGTGGTACGCCAAGAGCGAGACCCCCGACGCGGCGTGCCCGCTGTGCCGGGGGTGACTGTAACAGAAATAAAAATCTCGCCTGAGAGTACAGTGCAACGAGAATGGGGTGGGCCAGCGACATCGATTACATGAAGATCGTGCGCCTCGTGTTCGTGGTGGTCGGCCTGGTGGGCGCGTACCTGCTAGGCCAGAAGTCTGGCAAGGTGGGCATGCGCCCAGACGTGTGCGACGAGGATGACAAGGTGATGTACAGGTCCGCGGAGTCGTACGCGGACTACTACGCGTACGGCGACTACGCGCCCGAGGACAAGGACAAGAAGCCCTCGCCCAAGCCCAAGGACAACAACAAGCCCGATGTGACCATCGAGAACGTCAACGTCAACATCGGCGGCGGCGCCAAGAAGGGCGGCGGCGGTGGAAAGAAGCTGACAGACGGGTGGGTGTGCCCCAAGGTCACGGGCGCCGGCATCTTCGGTCTTCCCAGCCTCGGCAAGTACTGGTGGGCGTACCTGATGCTGCTCATCGGGTTCGTGACCCAGTTTTCGTTCACGTGCGCCGGCGGCCTGTTCGGCGCGCCCGCGAAATTCGAGCAGTGCTTCAAGGCCGTCAAGAACTTGAGGTGAGCGGGCGGCGGCGGCCGGCGGGGGTCCTGGGGGTCCTGGGGGTCTTTGGGGTTCGTGTTCGACTGCGCGCTCGCTCGCGGCGGCAGTCGAATGCGGCTCACTTTTTTCTGCGGCTACGTGTAGGAACGTGTACATGCGACGCCGGGGCTCTCCGTTCCCGCTGGTGCCGCCGCCCTGTTCGACCTGCGGCCCGCCGCCGCGGCGCTCGTCGGCGGTCGTGGTGCGCGTGAAGCCGCTGCCGCCGCCGGAAGTGGACCGCGCGGCGTGCGTGCGGGACGCGATGCGCGACCTGGGACCGTGTTCGATCGACGGGTGGGCGGGGTGCGACGCGTGCGACGCTGGGCCGCCGTGGCGCCCGTTTGGGGGAGTCGTCGAGGGTTTCGCTGGCGACGCCGACGCGCTGCCGCCGCTGCCGACCCCGCCGTCGTCGGCCGGGACGGCGGAGGGCGACGCGGCGTACTTTGAGCTTCTTGTGAAAACGTACCTGGGCGAGCCCGCGCTGGGCCGGTACCTGCGCGGCGCGTACGTCAACGACCCGTTCGACCCCAAAGACCCCGCCAAGAGACCGTACGCGTCGGTGTTCCAGGGTCCCATAGCGTCGCCCCGCAACCTGATCCTGGTCGCGTGCGGCGCGTTGTTCACGACGATGACGCCGGACAGCAACTTCCCGCCGGGCACCCGGCTGTGCGCGCGTCGCCTGGGCCAGCTGACGTACTTCTTCCCGAGCACGTGGTACGGCTTCGGCTCGCGGTTCAAGGGTGACCTCGGCGTGGAGGCGCGGGTGCAGCGGTTGTTGGACGCTGACGCGTGGATGGGCCGGGCCCTGGCGACCCTGCGCGCGGGGTGGGCGTCGACGGACCCGCGCCAGCAGGTGATCCTCGCGGACCAGAAACTCCGCGAGAGCGGGCTGAGCCCGGTGATGGGGCTGTACCCCGCGTTCGACGAGACCAAGTCCCCGCCGGTGCAGCGCGGCCGCAGCAACTTTGGCGGGGTATCGTTCCACCAGAGCATGCTGATCGGCCTGAGCGTGGGCCCCGCCAACGTGCGCAGCGCGACCAAGACGCCCGAGAGCGAGCGCGACACGCTGGTGCACGAGTACGCGCACAAGTTTGCGGCGGCCGTCCCCGGCGGCGCGGAGCACAACGCCGTGTTTTTCATCACGTTTGCAGACGTGTTGATGCGACTTGGCAACGCGGGCGTGATCACGCCCAGCGTGGACAAGCAGGTGTTTGAGCTGGTCAATTTCGACAAGGACCGCGACCTCAAGAAGCTGGCGGCGACGTACGGCAAGTGGCGGCCGTCTTCGAAAGAAGAGCTGGAGGCGGTGCTGCAGGCGGTCAACCTGACGCAGCAGCTGTCGGCCAGGGAGGGCACGCTGCCCAAGGGCCAGACCATCGGCAAGATCCGGTACAACGCCTTTCTTAAAAACGGGCGCGTCAATTGGCTGGCGATGTTCCCGGACCAGGACCGGCTGTTCGACAGCACCTGGAACTTTGCGGCCAGCGGGTACGCGGAGTCCAGCGCGGACGACGCGGGGGTCTTGGAACGCACGCGCGCGACGCCGTACCTGGGGTTCAAGGCCGGGTACGTGTACAACGGCACGCGGTACCTCCCCACGCGCCCCGGCATCTCGGACCTGGGCCGCCAGTTGGGGTACCGCGCGTGGGACGCCAAGGCGGGGTACGTGCCGCTGGTGGACCCCATGAACGACACCGCGTACGCGGCCTGGGTTTCTGGGGCCGCGCAGGCCGGGCCGTTCACGGGCGAGCGCGTGGGCCTGCGGTGGGCGCCGTCCCGAGGCCGGTACGAGCCGTGGGCGGACGACCCCAAGCTCCGGGGCTCGCTGGCCTCCCTGAAACCCCTGGACTTGTCGAGCCTCAAACCCGACGCCGATCCCGCCTGGAACCGCGCGGTGCTGTGAGACCCCACGTCGTTCTCACTCGTTCTCACGACATAAAGCCCTTGAGAGTCATGGGCATGGTCGTGTTGCGCTCAAAGTCGGTCAACGCCTTGGCGAGTTCGCGGTCGGCAACGGCCTTGTCTGCGTTGTACAACATGGTGACGGCGGACCCGGCCTTGGCCATGATCCTGTTCACGCTGGCGCGCACGGGGTCCACGATCCCGCGCGGGAAGTACGACACCTCCTTGAGATCGAACACGCTGACGGGGCGCAGCAGCACGTAGAGCCCGAGCCCCAGCGCCACGAACGCGACGAGGATCGCGGTCAGGCCGAACCATCTTCCGACGCGGCTTGCGGAATTCGCCATATATATATATATCAACATTTTTTTCTGTGTCCAGAGGAAGAATGATGATGTTTCTGTTGCTGGCGGCCGCGGCGCTGGCGATCGCGGTGTTCCTGAGTTACAACGCCAGCGAAAGTTTCGAGGCCAACGACCCCTCGCTGCGGCCCATGGTCATCAGCCGCGAACGCAGCTAAAAAAAGACCCAGTTGCCGCCGAGGGTGATGTCCGCGCGCGGCCGGGCGTCCCCCAGGTCGCGCGTGCTCTGCATGAACTCGGGGACGTACCACTCCAGCGCGGCGATCGCGGCGGACAGCTCGAACACGTCGTCGTCCTCGGGGTCGGCCTCGTCGTCCTCCAGGAGTTGGCGCAGCTCTTCGCGCAGCTGGTGGCACCGCGTCTCGCGGGACACCAGGTGCACGCGCTCCACGGTCTCCGGCGCGCCCCACAGGTACTCTTCCAGAACGTCGGCGCCCCGTGGCGGGAACGATACCTCCACGTACAGATCTTGCAGGTTTCGAAGGTGCGCGAGCGCGTCGCCGGGCCAGCGCACGACCAGGGAGTCGGCGTCCACGTACCCGTAATCCAGTGCGACGCGGAGGCGCCGGAGACTTCCTCCGGGGAGCGCGAGGCCCAGGGCGCGCACGGCGTCCGCGGGGTTGGTGCGCGGGTCGACTCGGACGTCGACATCCAGACGCGCGAGTGCCGCACATGGGCGGAGCGCGGGGAGAGCGTTCGACGACGTGGTCCACGTCAGGTTTTTGAGGTGTGCGTGGACGCGCGGACTTGCGGCCTCGAGGGTCGTGCGGGGTCCGCCGCCGCCTTCGTCGATGGTCGCTTCCTCCAGGGGGGCGTCGACGCGTGCGAGGCCCGCGACCTGGCCGCCGCGGAGACCGAGGCGCGCGAGGGTGTTCGACTCGAGGACCAGGTCGCGCAGGGCCTCGACGTCGTGGCGCAGGGGGGAGTCGTGCAGGTGGTGCGACAGCAGGGTGACGCCTTTGCCGACAAAGTCCAGGGTCCTCAGCCGCGGCGCGAGCTGAAGAGCTTCGCGCGCGAGGGCGAGCGCGTCGGCGTAGGTGGACACGAAAAAGTCGGCCGTGAGTTTGAGGCTCTGGAGCGCGGGGAACGCTCCCAAAAATCCGAGGGGCAACTGGACGTAGGCGACGTCGAGACTGGCGAGGCGTGGGAGATGCGGCGCGGGCAGCGCGGGGACCGGCGGGGTTCCGAGGACGCACAGGAGCCGGAGCGAGATGCCGCGCAGCGTGAGGGCCCGGAGTTGTCGCCAGCGCGGGGAGTGCAGGACGCGGAGGGCTTCCGCGTTGGTGGCCAGCCGGAGCGCGATGCCGGTCTGCGCGAGCACCGTCTCGGCCGCGAGCCTGCACCCCTGGGAGACTGCGCGCACGGCCAGCAGATCTTTCTGCGGCAGCGGCAGCAGCGCGAGGACGTGCGGGTCATCGAGCATTTTTATTTTTTTTTAGGTAACAGAACCGCATGCGGGAGTCCGACCATTGCTGCGCGGAGACCGCAGCAGTGACGGGGCGAGAGTGTCGCACCCTGGAGATTGCGGGCGTGAGCCCGGGGTGCGCGATGCTGGAGCTGGCGGCGGATGCGGGCGTGCCGGCGGAGACGGTGTACCTTGGCGCGGGCCTGCTGCGGCGCGTGGCGCGGACGGACCCGCAGCTGCGCGAAGATCTTCTGCACCTGGAAACGGCCTCTGGCTTTGTGTCGGGCCGCGTGGACGCCTCTGACGCGGCGCTGACGCGGGCGATGTTGGTGTACGCGACGTGCGTGTGCCTGGCCAACAAGGCGTACGGTCATTCCAGGCTGCCGACGCAGCGGATGTGTCTGCGGCGGTGGGCGCACGAGCTGACGGCCCGTCTGACGTCCGCGTCGTCGTTGACGCGCCTGGAGATCGGGTGCCTGACGGCTCTGGGGTGGCGGTTGTAGGGTTTAGGGTTTACGCAGACGGCCAGCCGACGACCTTCTCGTCGCCGGGGATGGGGTCGCGCGGGGTCTTCTTCGAGTTCGACACGAGGCGGTGCAGCGGCGCGGAGGCCTTGATCTGCGCGAGCGTCGCGTGCGACCCGGTCCCGCTGTGGAGCGCGGCGCCTTGGAGATCGGAGGGCATGTTGGTGAGGGGGGTGCCGTTGACGTCGTAGAGCGCGATCTTACGGATGTGCGATGCGTTGGGCCTCAGGAACTCGAGTGTGTACTGGTTTCCGGCGGCGGTTTTGAATTCGAGCCTGTCCAGCAGGCCGTACCGCTGGGCGGCGGCGTAGTAGTCATCGGACTTCAAGATGTTCCTGTGCGACAAGAACCGCAGGTTGAAGACGTCGTTGCCGGTGGGGGGATCGCTCTCGAAGCCCTCGCCGCGGCTGTTGTACAGCATGAATGCGACGACGAGCGCCGCGAGCACAGCGATGATGAGCGTGCGCCTCGAGGCCATCTCTTACGACATATAAAAAAAATTAGGCCGGTGGCGGCATCGCGGCCGCCTGCGCCATCTCCGCGGCCCTCGCGGCCGCCTCCGCCTTGGCCGCCGCCGCCGCCGCGTTCTGCTGGGCCCTTTCGGCCGCCGCGGCCGCGTTGCGCTGGGCCTTGTTGCTGGCGATCTGCATCCTCAGGAGTCCGCGGAAGTCCTGGCACTTGCGTGTCCAGAGCCAGACGGTGGGCACGAACATGGCGGCCACGCAGAGGCCCAGGATGGGGAGGACGATGTTGACGTTTGCCTTGGCCCCGGAGGCCTTGTCCTTGTTGAGGCCCCAGGCGTAGAAGAGCGCGTCCCTGAACTTGACGAAGGGCGGCGCGAACATGATGGCGAACAGCACGAAGAACGCGGTCGCGAGCACGCCGAGGGGCTTGCCGAGGTAGCCGCCGACCCCGTCGGCGCACCGCCAGAACCTGAAGACGCCCCACAGCAGCATGATGCCCAGGAGCACGGGCACCACGATCTTGATGGCGATGTGCATCTTCTTGGGCTCGCCGCCGGCGGCAGGGGGCTCTGGCTTGTTGGCGGCGGCGGCGGGCTTGTTGGCGGCGTCTTTCGAGCCGGCGGCGGCGGCGGCGGGCTTGTTGGCGGCGGCAGCGGGCTTCTTGGGCTCCGGCGCGGGTTTCTTGGGTTCGGCATCTTTCTTGGGGGGCATTTCGTTTTCGTTTACACGAGAAAAAAACTAGAGGCGTCAACCTCGTCAACCTCGCCGCTCGCCTACGAATTGGCCGACGAGCTGGCCGAGTTGCGCGAGGGCGTGGTGCGCGGCGCGTTGCTCGGCTTCCTTTTTAGAGGTCGCGGAGCCGGTGCCCGCCACGCCCTGGATTTCGACGCGCACGACGAACAGCGGGCGGCGCGTGACCTGGGGGTCGTTCAGGACGACGTAGTCGGGCAGCGGCAGCCCCCGTGCCTGTTGCGAGCGCATGGCGATGTCCTTGTAGTTGGTATCGATGAGGATGTCGTGAAAGTCCACGAACTTCTCGAAGAGCGCTATGATAAAAGATTTGGCGGTGAGGAGGCCGAGGTCGAGGTACACGGCCCCGATCAGACTCTCGAGGACATCCTCGAGGATGCGGGGGTTGGTGTGCCAGCTCTGCCGGATGGCCTTGGCGTTCATGACCACGTAGTTTTGGAGGCCGAGCCGCCACGCGATGGCGGACAGCATCTTGGAGCACACGAGCTTGGTGCGGATGCGCGTGAGGAAGCCTTCGTCGGCGTTGGGGTGCTGGTCGTAGAGGTACTTGGCCACGACAAAATTGAGGACCGCATCGCCGATGAATTCAAAGCGTTCGTAGGACGGCACCCCCGTTTCTCTGGACGCTGATTTGTGCATGAACACGCGCGTGTATTTGGAAAAATCGACGACCCGGAACCCGAGAACCGCTTCGAGCAGTTCTTGGGTCAGGGGCACGACAGACTGCGCGGGGCCGTAGTCTTCCTGCTGCTGCTGTTGCTGCTGCACGGGGGCAGCGGTTGCCATGGACTGGCCGTACATTTTTTTTGGCGGGACACTCCGCGTTCTTAAGCTGTTACAACGGTTCAAACGGCAGTTGGCGCGATGAAGGCGGCGGCGAGGCATTCGAGGGCTTTGGCGAGGGCGCGTTCGAGGGCGCGGCCGTCGTCTGCCACCGCGTCTGCCGCCGCGTCGGCCACCGCGCCGTCGACGAGCATGGCGCAGACGAGGGCCATGCGCGGGTCGAGCGCGCCGCCGCCGAGCATGCACCCGCGCAGCGTGGACTCCGCGAGCGCGTCGAGGTACGCGCGGCACTGGGAGCGTGCGGCCGCGCCGGCGGGGGTGCTGAGCAGGCGGACGAGGGCGCTGAGCAGGGGGTACCTGTTGGCGGGGGGCACGGCGCGGAGGCGGTCCATGACGGCGGGCAGGAGCTGGGGCCTCGCGACCAGGACGGCGTCCATGGGCGCGTGCACGAAGAGCTGCGCAAAGTCGTCGCGCTTGTTTTGGAGGACGAGGAGGAGCTGATCCCCAAGAGTTTCGGGCGGCATGTCGCACTCGCCCAGGAGGCGTCCAAGGTCGGCGATGGCGGTCTCGCGGTCGCGGCGCGCGGCGTACGTGTTGGCACACGACTTCCAGAAGGTCTCGATGAAGGGCAGGAGGTTGAAGCCCAGGACGCGCGCAAACTCCTTTTTGGCGAGGGGCGACATGACCCTCAGAAACGTGCCGACGCAGGCGATGACGTCCTGGACCGCGGCTTTGTTTCCGGAGACCATGGACACCACGAGCGCGGACACGGCGTAGCCCTCGTCAAAGACCTTGGCGATGACGGCGTCGTCGGCGTCCCCCAGAAGGATGTCGGTGCGCATGGCGTCCCACGCCCCGGGCGCGTTCGTTTCCAGGCACGTGCGCAGCAGCGCGCCGGTATCGCGGGGGAAGACGGGCATGCCGGCCGCGAGGCGCGCGAGTTCGCAGATGCGCGACAGGACCTCGACCTCGGGGTCTGCCTGGGTGAGGCGCGGCGCGACCAGGCCCTTGCGCAGGGTCGCGCGGCGCGGGGGGTGGACGCCGCCGGCGGGGCACATCAGCGAGCACAGCGCCTTGAGCGTGGCCTCTGGCGAGTCCATGGCGCTGCAACTAAAAAAAAGCTTCGTGGTTTGCCTCGCGGCCCCTCGCTACGCGCCGGCGACCACCGCTGCGTGCTCGGCGCAGCAATGGTTTTGTTCAGGAGTCGCGACTTGCCCAGGATTTGTCGTTCGGCATGATGCGCGGCGGGTAGGGCTTGCCGTTGCTTTGCACGCCGCCGGTGCGGTAGAAGTAGGGTTTGCTCTCTGCGGTATCCCAGATTGTCTGGGTCTTGGTCCTGCGCTTGGTGTCCACCCACCTCGCGGGGAGCGGGATGTACTTGCCTTTGGGCTTCATGAGGGGCTTGACCGGGACGGGGCCGAGACCGATATCGCCGTACGTCCACGATTTGGAGTACCCTTCGGTCCTGTTTTTCCAGCCGCGGAGGTACAACACCAGCAGCGCGACGAACGCGAGTGCGGCGACGATCAGCGCGGTCTTCCTGTTGCCGAGCGCCATTACTCTACGGTCGAGAGAAAAATCAAGGTGCCGCCCTCCAGCCGCGGTCCGCAATCTACCTCGGTCCCTGCAATTGGTGCATGACCTGGTGAATGGCTTCGGGGATGATGGGGCCTTCGACCCAGCCGAGCCTCGGGTGCCACAGCTGCCCTTCGTGTTCGAACGTCGGTTGAACGGCGAAGAACGTGGGCGAGCGGTTAACGTCGAAAACATCGCCCGGACGTACGACGTGTGCCTGCCGGTTCCTGACGACGAGGAGACGTATTTCGTCGACGTTGTGATCATAATGCTTCCATTCCCAGTTTGAATTGTTTTGGGGCAGGGCTGCGTTCGCGGCGACCGCGCGGTACACGTTTTCGCCCGTGAACCGTCCCCCGACGGCGCGCACGTGCACGGTTTGGAGCGGCACTGTGCTGCCCGACAACTTGACGGCCACGGCGTGGGTCTGGCCCTCGAGCCGCCGCCGAGCCGCGACGGCCCTGAGCGCGCTCGCCGCGGTGGAATTCGTGCTCATTTTCATGTACGAACAAAATAAATCAGAGTGCCACGACCGAGTACGCCTGGGGGCCGGACGCGTAGTCTCCGGGCACGCAGATACCCAGAGTCGTCTTGGCCAGGGGCACGGGTTCAGAGGTTTCGCCGGCTTTGAGGACCGCGCGGACTTTGGCGTCGACGACGACGACCATGCGCCACTCGTTGCCGGCGGCGTCGAGCCGCAGTTTCTTGGGGCCGCGGAGCTTGGCGTCCGCGAGCCGCAGGGCGTGGAAGCCCCCCTTTTCGAGGTTTTGAGAGACGGGTTGGTAGGTTCCGTTGACCTCGCGGAGCGCGTCCCAGGTGTTCCATCCGGCTTCGTGGCCGATGCACTTGTTGACGCGGTCCCAGCGCGGCGTGCCGCGGAAATGCTTTTGGGTGAGGACGGCTCCGAGAAAACGGGCGTGGAGGTCGGGGACTGTCAAGCACGCGAGCCGCGCGCAGACGGCCATGGGCATCTCGGGTGCCCGCGCCTCGGCCCAGACGCGCCCCGTGGTCCCGACCCCGAACTCGGCATCCATGAAGACCCACCAGTACCAGGACCCGTACGCGTAGCAGGTGTCGGCGCCGTCGTGACGCTCGATGCTGGACGCGTGGTTCTTGAGCCACGGCTTGAGGGACTCGGCGTCTTCCTCGGTGGGGCAGCCGTGCCAGCGCATGAACTGGGCGCTGGATTCCCAGGCCCATGGGCAGGTGCCTCCCCACCCGAACGCGCCTGTCGCGACCTGCGCGAGGTGCCCGGTCTCGTGCGCGACGCAGCCGCCTTCGGGGCCGTACCCGCCGGTGACCAGGAACGCGCAGGGCCCTTCCCAGCCCTGGTACTCGAAGCCGTGCCCGGACTCGGGGCAGCCCTCGCAGGGCCCCGGCGGCGGCGAGCCGCTGAGGTAGATGCTTTTTTTGAAGCGGTCCCAGCCCTGGGATTTGACGACCTCGGGTTTCTCGCGGAAGCCGAGGGTCGTGGTGTACAGCGTCCATATCTTTTCGAGATTCGTCAGGACGCGGGCCATGACCTCCTGGTCCGCGCCCGCGCCGGCCCACATGCAGAACCCGGGGCTCTCGCGCAGTACCGGAAGCGCGCGGTTCCCGCGTTTTTGTAGGAGCACATCGCGTGGCGCGAGCGTTCCGGACGGCGGCATCGGCGGGACGGGCGGCATGGCCGGCGGCACGGCCACGAGCCATCGACACGTGTGGTCTGCCGCGTCGCGCCGCATGCGGACCTTGAGGTTTCCCATGCGCGCGAGAAAGCGCGGCGCCCCGGGGTCCATGCCCCCGTAATTTTTGATGACAAAGCCTCCGTTCGGCAGAGGGTCGAGCGTCCAGCGCTGGCGCCCGCTGGCGTCGTCGGCGGGGAAGGTGTCGACGACGCTGCCGTCTGCGCTGACGCTCAGGAAGTTTCCGGTGTGGTCGGAGAAGGTCCAGTACGAGCCCCCCTGGCGCGCGTCCCAGACCGCCCGCAGCGGCGCGAGCGGGAGCGGCGCGCCGGGCGGCACGGGCTGCAGGAAGACGGGTCGTTTGGGGAACTTGAAGGTGTCAGGCGCGTCGCACCCGCTCTGGATCGTGGTCATGATGGGGGTGTGGCCTACACGGAGATTTATTTTGAAACGGCTTAAGGAGGGATCCAAGAAGCTGTGGCATGGTTTCCACATCCCCCGTTTTGAGCGCGGAGGCTCTCACCGCCTTGTTCGTGCACGCGCGCGAGGCGAGCGCGAAGGCGGCGGCCGACAACCTGGCGCGCGAGGCCCAGGCTCGGCGCGAGTTCGTGGACCGCGTGGCCCGGGCGCAGGAGGAGCTGTGTCGCCGCGTGCACGAGACGCTGGACGACAAGGTCAGGACCGCGGCGGCGGAGGGTCGACGCGCCGTCACGGTTCTGAGTTTCGCGGGTCCCGAGAAGTTTGCGTGGCCCGACCCGGCTGACGGCGCGGCTGACGGCGCGGCTGACGGCGCGGCTGACGGCGCGGCCGAAACCTTTTCGTACCTGTTTTTGGTCAAGGGCCCCCGCGAGTACGAGGCGCGCGAGGAGCTGGCTCGCGACGGCCTGGGCAGCGTGCTCCAGACCCTGCGCGACCAGCTGGCGCCTTTCGGCGTGCGCCACGAGTGGGACCAGGCGACCAACCACAACTCCGTGACCGTGTTTTGGTGACTTTGTGTAACACGCGCGCGCTGTTTAAAAGACGGGCACGGACTGCTGCCGGACTTGCTGCCGGGGCTGCGCCGCAAAGACCATGGGGCGGTGGAGGTGCGCGGGCGTGACGCGTGCGACCTGCTGCTGCTGCGACGCCGGCGGGCCCGTGAACAGGTCCGTCAGGCCGTGCATGGGATTCCCCTCGGCTTTGACCTGCGACGGCAGTTTCCTGAACGTGGTGCCGACGATGCGCACGCACCGGCCGCCGATGGGCTGTTCGTCGAGGCCGCACGCGGACGCCGCCGCCGCCATGGCGCCGGGCGCGTAGTATGCCGGGAACGCGCCGGCCGCGGACGCTTGCTGCGTCGCTGCGCTGGCGGCAAACGTTTTCTCGGCTTCTTTCTCCGCGGAGCCGCACCCCCAGATGGCCTGGCGCAGGCCCTTGATTTTGCCGCGCTCCTCGGTGGGCACGCGGTTGTAGAGACTGCGCAGCGACTTGCCGTCGGGGTTGTAAAACGGCATGTCGGCGTTGCGTTTCGCGATCACGGTCTCGACGTAGTTGTCCATGGTGTTGCGCGCGTACCAGGCGGCGTTGGCGAGGGTGCCCCCGACCCGCGGCACGTGCCGGAGGACGGCCTGCACCTTGGCGCGGCGGCTCTGCGGCAGCATGACCGTCATCCCGAAATCGATGATTTTGATGCCTCGGTCCGTGACCATGATGTTGGCGGTGTGAAAGTCGGCGTGCGCGATGCCGGCCATCCACATGCTCGCGACCGCCTTTTCGATGCGGACAAAGGTGTTGGCGCTGAGCCTGTTTTTGCGGACCTTGAGGTATTTGCGCAGGGTGGCGCCCCGGATGAGTTCCGTGACCGAGACGTACACGCCGTGCCGGGTGTCGGCGCCGGCCGCGTAGAATTGGGGGACGAACTCGGCCGTGCACGCGACCGCGCCGCAGTGGAGCTTGGTGCAGGTGGCGGGCGAGGCGAGGTACTTGTGCACCGCGGACTCGTGCGCGCTGTTCCGCACGTACTGCTCCCAGTCCTCTTTCTTCCCGGGGACGTTGACCTTGATGACCACGGGGCCGGAGAGCGGCAGCGAGGACCCGTAGGTCGCGTTGGACAGGGAGTCGATGAGTCGGTGCAGAGTTTCGCGCGCGGCGGCGTTGCCCACGTCCACCTGGTACACGAAGCCGTTGGAGCCCTTGCCGATTTCCTGGACGGCGGACCCGAACTGGGAGGACACGTACTCCGGCGGGCGCTCCTTGAACGCCTTGCGGTTCATGGCCGCGCCCCTGGCGTACCTCGACGTCGGCGCCACGTTTCGCGCGGCCCGCGTGAGCGTGATGTCGGTCACGCCCTGGACGCGTTGCCTGGGTTTCATGTGCGCCGCCCTGGACATCGTGCCGCTGACCGGCGACAAAACGTAGTCCTCTCTCATTCTGCGGCCCCTTCTGGAGTTGGCCGCAGAAAAAAAGAATGATGGGTCGAATTCACATCAACGCGCTGAGCGGCGTGCGCGCTTAGCGGCGTGCTGAGAGGCGTGCTGAGCGGCGGACTCCCGCGGCGGCGGCGGCGGCGGCGTTGACCTTGTTGGCCGCGGCGTTGACCTTGCCCGCTGCGTTCTGCACGATGTTGGCGCCGGCGTTGGCGGCGCGGGCGGCGCGGGTGAGGGCCTTGCGCGCGACGGCCAGGCCCTTGGGCGTCTTGGCCTTGCGCGCGAGCCTCTTGGCGGCGGCGGCGCCCTCGCGCGCGCGCTTGTTGGCGGTCTTGGCCTGGTCCGCCTTGTTGACGGCGGCGTTGGCGGCGGTGGTCACGCCCTTGGCCGCCTTGGCGCCGCGTGCCTTACGGACGCGGGGCGCCTTGGCCTTGACGACGCGCGCGGCCTTCTGCGTCTTGCTTGCCGCGGCGTTGGTGACGGCCGCGGCGTTCTGGACGGAGTTGGCTCCGGCGACGAGGGCGTCCTTGGCGGCCTTCATCTTCCTGGCGGCGTACGCCTTCTTGGCCTTGCGCTGCTTGCTGCTGAAGCGCATGACCCGCTTGCTGCCGATGCGGTGCACGCGGTTGTGCCTGCGCGTCTTGTTTGCGTGGCGCCCGCGGGACGTGCCCTTGCCGAGGCGGCGCTGGACGCCGGGGCGCGTGGTGACGTAGTGCCCCGCCTTGACGCGCCGGCCGTGCGGGCCGAGCTTGCGCGCGCCGGGGCCCCGATGGCCGGACGCGGTGATGTGGGTCAGCAGCGGCTGCGGCCTCTTGCCGACCTTGTTGGACGCGCGGCGCCAGCCCTGGGCGCTCAGGTTTTTGGTCTTGCCGCCGATGCGGGAGGTCTTGGGGTTGATGCACCGCGTCTCGACGAGGGTCTTGCCCGCGAAGCGTCCCTTGGTGTGCGTGCGGCGGCGCGTGAACAGGGCCTCGCCGATCTTGCACGCGGACGCGCGGCGGCTCTTGTGCGCGCCGCGGGGCTTGACGCAGTGGGTGTAGGCCACGGTGGGGCAGGTGACGTACTTCTTGGGGTCGTGTCCGTTCTCGCCGGGGCGGGGGCCGCACCGCTTGCGCTGGGCCGCGAGCTCCTTGGCGGTGCGCGGGCCTGCGCCGTTCTTGCAGCACCTGCCCCTGGCCCTCGTGCCGCTTTTCGTGAGGCGCTTGGGGTTGGGCACGACCTTCCTGACGCGGACCGCGACCTGGCCGGTGGGGCAGGCGCGATGCCTGGACGCCGACTTGGCGCCATACGCCTTGCGCGCGGCGCGACGGCCTGCCTGGACGCAGCGAGTCTTGCCGTCCTTGGACTTGACCCTGACGTACTCGTGCACGACGCCGTGCTTATCGGCCTTGGGCAGGCAGACCCTGATGGCCTTGAGTTTGCGGTGGGAGCGGCGCCCGGCGGTCCCGTTCCTGGTCAGGGGCCGCCCGAAGCAGCACTTGCGCAGGGGGCCGCGCTTGCCGCGGTAGGGGTGCGACTTGGGGCACCCGTCCTTGGTGGCCTTGACCTTGCACCGCGCGGCGAGCTTGATCTTGCTGAGCTTCTTGGGCGTGGACGTCGGCATCGATGAGAGGGCGATAGATTTTTTTTGGGGCGGGGTTCAAAAAATCAGGCGCGTGGCGGGAGCCCTGTGACGCGCGGGAACGTTGCCGCTGCTCCCGCCGGCGCCATGGTCTTCATGGTGGGCGCGATGCTGGCCGCGACGGACGTGGACCGCATGCCGGTGATGGGCGCGAGCGACGGCCGGCCGAGCGCGGACGCCATGGACGTCATGCCCGTCGTGCCCGCCGTGCCCGTCGTGCCCGCCGTGGCAGAGTGGCCCGTGATGCTCGCGATCATGGCGTTTGCGCCGCCGCCGCGTTTGATGAAGGACGTGACGCCTCCGAGGGCGCTGGATTTGGGGGCCGCCGGCGAGTGCCCCGGCTTGGCGAGGACAGTTTCAAAAAAGGAGCCGCCTGCTTTGATGGCTTTGAAGCCGTTGGTGATGGGCCCGGACAGCACGGCGAAGGCGATGACGCAGAGGACGACGAGCACGATCCAGACCGCGCCCCCGAAGAAGCCGACGAGCCAGTTCCACACGTTTTTGGGGAGTTCTTTCAGGAAATCAATGAATTTCTTGATTTCGTCGATGGGTTTTTTGACCACGTCCAGCGCCTTTTTGAGGCCGTCCATGATGCCGTCGCCCACCTTGTCCACGACTTTGGTGGGGTTGAGCGCGCCTGGCAGGTTGATGTACTGGGGGTCCAGGTCTTCCTCGGCCGCCGACCTCTTGGCTGCCTTGGCTGCCGGCTTTGGCGCGGCGTTTTCAAAGCCCTCGTAGTACGCCTGTTCCATTCCCTAGAGCCTCTCAAGAAAAAAAAGTTTCTAGAAATAAAAATATGCCGGTGCTCGGGAAGCGCGAGGGCGAGTCGTTGAACCGGCAGATCACGGTGTCTGGCGCGGAGGTGTTCGACCCGTACGCGCGCGCGTGGGTTCCGGTAGCCTCGCCCCGCGGCGCGGAGCTGGCGCGCCTGAAGGCCGTGTGGAACGTGCGCGCGGTGGCGGCGCGGCGGTGGGCGCGCGAGGCGTCGACGCGGCCAGGCACCAAACGCCCCGCGAACGCCTCCGCGAACGCCGCGCCGAACGCCGCGCCGAACGCCTCCGAGTCGAAACGCCTCGCCAAGTTCCTGGAGCGCCTGACCCTCGGGAAAAACAGGGACTAGCGGTGCGACGCCACTTTCCAGACCCCGGGCTTTCCGGGAAAAAAATCTACGTGCACGTGAAATGAACCGCCGGTCGGCGCGGTGGTCTGGGGTGCGGTCGTTTGCGGACGTGACGGCTGTGGGCAAGAACTATCTTCTGAAAAAGGTAAATGACAGCCCGTGGAGCGGACCTTCGGCCAATTTGTACTCCGAAACGACCGCGCCTGCTACCTTGAAGCCGCTCCTTGACCTGCACGAGTACGGGGTCGTGACGATGGACAGCCAGTCCGGGAGACCAGCTGCGAACGAGGGCGTGATTCAGAAATCCTACGTCCAAGGGTTGGTGGACAGGCGGTACGCACCTGCGCTCGCGAGGGAATTGCAAGAGGTGCCCGGGACCATCGTGTTTGTGTACGACTACAAAACTCACACAAAAATGGGCAATTTCAAGCCGGCAACCGCCGAGAACAGAAACAAGAAAACACCTCTCAAGGACTACTACATTGTTACGAAAGAGATCGCAGCCCCTCACAGACCACTGACCGTATCAGTTTTTGTCTACCCCGAGCTGGTCCGAGATGTGCTTGAAGTAATCGAGGAAATGCCAACTCTGCACGCCGTGGTACAGAGCCAGTCGGCCTTCTTTTATGTGTACAACAGCGAGTATGGCGCCAGACCGGAGGCCTCCGAAAAGGTCTTGGCAGTCATGAAGCGCTTGATGAGTCGTGGAAGCCCGAGCCCGAGCAGCAGCCTGGTCATCGACTTTATGCATCGCTTCCGGCGCCCAAAATAAACAATCGTCGAAAAAATATGTTTTGTACCACCATGGCCCCTAAGAGCGTTCCCGCCTGGTATTCAAAGATGATGAGAAAGACGGGGGTCGTCGCCCGCAAGTCCCCGACGGCGGTCATCGTGAACGTCAAGGACAAATATTACAAAAACTTGCAGACTCTCAAGTTTCAGCTGGCGCCGGGCAGCTCCGTGAAAACAAAGGAAAGCTCCTTGTCGCATTTCGGCCGGGATGCATACGTGGAGGTCGCGCGTCGTCTGGGCGCCGGCGTGCCATTCGTCCTCGAGAAAACGAGCACGGCCAGCGCAAAGGCGAAGAGCAAGTGGAACGCCGACGAGGTCGCGTGGCACATCCGGCCCGGCTCGCTCGGCCCCCCGGTCATGCTGTGCCCCATGCGCGCGATTCCACCCTTTTCGACGGTCCGACTCATCGCGCGCGTGCTGCCGGATTCGAAGACGACCAAGCAGCAGCACTGGTTCCGTGGCAGGTGGTGGTCCAAGGGCAAGGGGGGCAGCAAATGTCCGTCGCGCCCGTAGATAGACTCGTTGACCCGCGGCGTTTTTTTTCTGTGCCTTATGACAATGTCTGCGCCCCCGGGTCCCTTCCGCAACTACCGCAAGAACCAGTGGGGTTCCAAGTGCCCCGGCCCCGCGCTGGTGTTTGTGAAGGCGGAGTGGTGCGGGCACTGCCAGGCGGCCAAGCCCGAGCTGGCCAAGGCCGCGCGCATGCTGGGCAGCGCGGTGCCGACGTACGCCATCGACGCGGACAGCCACCCCGACCTGGTGAACGCCTGGGGCGTGGAGGGTTTCCCGACCATCTTTTACGTGAGCCAGACGGGGCGGCGCACGGACTACGCCGGCGAGCGCCGCGGCCAGGCCATCAGCGACTGGGTGTGCGCCAAGTCCAACCGCTGCAGCTAAACTTTCCTGGGTTTCGAGTCTTTTGTTTTTTGGGGAGCGCGCGACACCGCCCCCCCAAAAAAAATAAGTCGTACTTGGAATGCAGAGGCCGCCGGTGTGGGTGTGGGCGTCGGCGCTGGCAGTCCTGGTCGCGGCCCTGGTGGGCGTCTTGACGTGGCTGGTCTTCTTCCGGCGCTCAGCCGCGCCGCAGCCGCCGCCGAAGCCTCCGACGGTCGCGGCATCTGTAACTTCGGGACGTCGTCTCACCGACGACGACGACGACGACGACGACGACGAGGGTCCCCCGGGGCGGGTATCCGTGGTCGGCGGCGCATTCAAAAAGACCCCGGGGCGCGTGCAGGTCATGCTGGGCGTGTCGTTCATCGACGACGCGTCGCTTGCCAAATTAACGGCGGGCACGCAGGGGTGGGAGACGGTGTCGCGGGGCCTGAGCGCGGTGTGGCTGAACACGGCTGGCACGGACGCGGACAACTCGAGCCGCGGCTGGCTCGCGCGTCTGCTGGAGAACACGGACGCCAAGGCGGTGTTTGGCGTGCAGAACATCGAGTCCGCGGACGGCGACGGCGCCGGCGCGTGCGGTTCTCCGGAGTCGCGCGCGTGCGTGCACAAGCGTGTTCGGTTCGAGAAGAATTTCCCGCGGACGCCCGGTGACGGGTACGGCCGGTCCGCTGGCCCCGTGGTCGCGTCCGGCAACATGAACGCGGTGCTGACGAACAAAATAAGGCGGTTCGGGGTCGTTCCAAAAATGCTGGGGTACAGCGTGGTGACGGACTACGTGTGCGGGCACAATTGCCTGCCCAACGAGGACTGGCAGCCCGAGGACCTGGACACCGCGCGCGACTACGTGTCCCAAAAGTTCGGGGGTCGTCCCCCTCCGGCGTTCGTGTCCAGTCGTCGCAACTGGTGGCCCTCGCCCCGCGGCCCCGCCAACCCGGTGCTCGCCCGGATCGCGCGCGCCGCAGACGGCATTGTGTACGAGTCGGCGCCCATCAATTTGTTGCACGACCGCACGGGGTCGCTGCACGTGACCGCGATCGCGAATGCGCACGCGTGGTGCCGCGCGAACGCCAAGCCGCTGGCGTGGCTGGCGCCGCGCGGGATGGACCCCGACACAAAAAAACCGGCCGCGTACCTGGCGACGATGCAGCGCGCGATGAAGCTGCTGGACGCGCGCGACTGCCTGCCCGACGGCGTCGTCGTCATCAATTATACCGCGGGCGACGGCGCCGACAGCCGGTTGCCCGCGCTGCCCGAGACCCTGCCGAGCGGCGCCTCGCACCCCGACACCCTGACCGGCGTCGCGCACTGGCTTCTCAGGACCTACGGCGGCTGATTTCGGATGAGCACGAGGCGCAGGTTTGGGAAGGCATGCCGCGTGCACGACTCCTCCCACGACGGCATGAGCAGGACTTCGGGGTCCCCGAAATCTTCGGGCGACTCGCCGCCGCACACGTACTGCACGCCTCGCGCGGTCCCGGAGGCGCAGCCTGGCCCGACGAACCGGACCTCGTGACCCCGACGCGCCCAGTGCTCGGCGAACATGACGAACGTCGAGTCGGTACCGGACACGCCCACGCCGCCGTTCCGAATCGTTTCCCCCGTCCACGGCGCCTTGCACGGCGTCGGCGGCGGACTGACCGCGATTCGCATGCTGTATTAATTACAGACGGAACCGCTTTTTGTAGGCGCGGACCGCGTTCCTCAGGGAGCGCCGTTCCCAGAGCACGTAGCGCGCGAGCGTGGCGGGGGTGTCGGGCCTCGACCAATTCTCAGAAGCGCCGTGGCGCGCGAGGTAGGCCGCTCTTTTGGCGTTTCCCAGCGCTGTGGAGGTTGCCGAGTACCGAATGAAATCTCCGTACCCCGCCGCCCCAAAGTGCACGGTTTTGAGGCGCCCGCCATCTTCAAACACCGCCTGGTACTTTTTGCCCGGTCGCGAAGACTTGACGATCCGCAGGAGACGCATAACTTTCTATTACACCAAAAACAAAAAAATGTTACACGAAGCGGGGCGTTTTGGCGGCGGGCGCCGCGATCAGGCTTTGTAGCCCGTGATCATGGCGACCTTGCGTTTGCTGGCGAGGTACTTGTCTTGGAGTTTCCTGGCCTCCGGGGTGTTCTCCAGGAGCGCGGCCAGGAACTCGACAAAGGTCTGGAGCTTGGGGAGGACGTCGCGCGCCCAGGCCTCGGGATCCCGGCGCATGGGGGCCATGTTGACCTGCACCGCCGGCCGTTGCTGCTCGGCGTCCGCAGCAGTGGTCGCCGCCGCCTCGCCTCCCGGAGTTCCGCCGGGGCTGTAGCACTCGCACAGCACTCCGTGGTTGATTTGCAGGAGTTCCAGGTAGGCCTGCAGCTGGATTTGCTCGTGGTATGGGATGTTGTAGAAGAGTCGGTTGATGCGGTTTTTGATTTCGATGACCAGGGAGCGCTCGGGGTTGATGGCGTCGATCTTGCCGCCGATGTACCACGGCACCTGGTCGCCGTTGAGACGCACGGTGCCCCCCTGCTGTTTGTAGAAGGTGGTGTCCTCGACGGCCTCGATGCCCAGCAACGCGCAGACGTGATCCAGCGCGACGTGTTCCTTGACGTTCCCGAAGGTCGTGTACAGATTGCGGCGGAGCACGTCGTCGACCGCCCGTTTTTCATCTTCTAAAAGGTCTGCGTCGTTCATGACGGTTTGCAGCTGGGTTTCGTACGCGCTGGCGATGTGGTCGCTGCTCGCGGTTTCCTGCGGGATGAGGCTGCGGTCGAGCATGGTTTTGACGGCCTGCGACTTGGCCATGATTTCGTTGATGGCCTGGTCGGCGGTTTTGAGGCCGTTGCGTTCCATGGCGGCGTAGTACGCTTCGGGCGCGACGCGGGCCCAGGTCGCTTCCAGGGCTTCGCTGATTTTTTTGTGCCGATTGGCGCCGATGCAGGCGGCTACTTGCGAGGCGTAGACGCACAGGAAGGGCCGCGCCCCGGCCTGCGTGCGGTGCGTGGAGTCGTCGACCGCGGACGAGGCGTACACGTTGGCGGAGTCTTCGTAGACTTCCATTTTCGGGGCGTATTAATTTGGGCCCCTGGTAGTAGAGCGGGTCTTAAGCCATGTCCTCGCTGTCTCGCTGGCGGCTCGGCCCCGCGACGCTCGCGACGCCCGCGACGCCCGCGACGCCCGCGACGCCGGCGACGCACCTTCTTTTGAGCGGCGGCAAGTTGGCGGTGCCGGACGTCGACGCGGGCGCGTTTCTGAACGCGTACGCGCTGGCGGTGGTGCGCGGCGAGGGCCCGTGCGTGGTGGAGCTCCGGACGCCGCTGTTTGTCTACTTTGTGGACCTGGACATCCGCGTCCCGGAGTACCCCGGCGACGCGGCGCTGCGGGGGGTGTGCGGGACGGTGGCACAAGCGGCGGGGTCGGCTTTTGAGGAGACGCCCAAACGCGTGGTCGCGTGCCGCGCGGCGCTCAAGACGGAGGCCGACTCTTCGATAAAAATCGGCGTGCACCTGCACTGGCCGGGGACCGTGGTATCCGCCGCCGGCGCGCTGGCGGTTCGCGACACGATCCTGGAGGTCCTCAGAGGCGCGGAGGTGCCGGGGTTCGAGGGCCAGCCGTGGGAGAGCGTGGTGGACGCGGCGGTGTACCGCGGGAGCGGCCTGCGCATGGCGTGGAGCGGCAAGCACGCGGGCGACCAGCGGGTGTACGCGCCCTGGCTTGCGTACGAAAATGACGAGTGGACGGAGTGCGGGCCCGCGAGCGGGGTATCGGCGATCCGGGAGTGGGTCACGGCGTTGAGCGTGCGCGTGCCGGTTGCGACGACGTCGCCGACGCCCCTGGCCCCCGCGCTGGCAGATTCGGCGGGGGGTTCCGTCGGCGGATCGTCGACGCTGTCCACGCAGACCGCGAGTTTGTCGCCGTACGCGAGCGTGTTGCCGCTGCTGGACGCGGTGCTGCCCCTGGAGTTTGCGGGCCAGCGGTTTGTGGGCCTGGTCAAGGTCCGGTCGACGCGCGGCGACGGGTTCATGCTCCGGAGCACGTCGCGGCACTGCCTCAACCTGGGCCGCGCGCACCGGAGCAACAACGTGTACTTTGTACTGACGCGGCTCGGGATCAGCCAGCGGTGTTACTGCCGGTGCGAGACGACCGAGGGCCGACGACACGGGCTGTGCCGCAAGTTTACGAGCGAGACGTGGTCGGTGCCTGCCCGCGTGGTGGACGCGTTCTTCCCTGCGGATGCCACCGCCGACCCCGCCGCCGCCGCCGACGCCCCGGAGGCCTGGCTGTTTGTGGACGACGAGGGCGCGGAGCCTTCGCGGGCCGCGGGGGGCGGTCCCAAGCGCGCGTCGCAGTTTGCGCCTCCCGCGGAGTTGCCGTCTGTGGCGCGCAAGACGGACATGCGCCGGCTGCACCAGCAGTTGGCGCCGCAGCCCGCGAAGAAGCGCTCGAAAAAAAAATAGGCCGGGAGTGTAATGGCCACGCCGTCGTCGCCGCCGCCGCCTCCCGAGAAGAAGAGCTCCAGTAGCTCGTTTGCGGCCTTCAAGTCGTGGTTCTTCCGGTTTCTGGCTGCGGGCACGGCGTTCGGGGCGGTGTACTACAGGACGGGCGACACGACGGACGCGTCGATCGTGGCCAGTTGCGTGTTTCTGACCGTCCTCTTTTTGCTGTAAAAAAATTGTTGGGCTAAGAAAAGCGTGATGGGGGTGCTGGACAGCGTGTACCGGCTGTGGGCCTACATCAAGCTGTTCATCATCGCGACCGTCGCGTTTTTCGTGGCCAACGTGCGCACGGAGGACGGCATGACGGCACTTTTAACGGCCGGGTCCGTGGTCCTGGTCAGCTACTTTGCGGTCTAAAGTCCTGGTCCCCAATAGAGTCTTGGTCCAACACAAATGCGGGTCGGGTCCAGGCGGGGGGGCCACAGGGCTTAAGGACCCGCGTGGAGCGGCCCCGCATCATTTTCTAGCCATGGCTTCCGACCCCGCCATCGTTCGCGACGAGACCGCCGACGTCCTGGAAGAGGACGTGATCACGGTCCCCGGCCAGCTGTACGCGCTGGTCAGCTTCGTGAGCCCGACCGGCAACCAGCGCAACGACAAGTTTGGGATGAAGATTCGCGGGTGCTTTGCGACGCGCGAGGAGGCCAGCGCGTACGTGCGTCGTCTCCAGAAGTTTGACAACGCGTTCGACATCTTCCTGGTGGACATGTACAAGTGGCTCCTGATCCCTCCCGACGCCAACGCGGTCGAGAGCCAGGAGTACCAGGAGGAGTTTTTGCAGAGCATGGTGCAGGGCTACCACGAGAGCCAGGCCCTGGCCAAGCAGCACTTTTTGGAGCGCAAGCAGGCTGTGATGGAGGAGGGCCTGGACAAGCACCTGGCGCCCCATGAGCGTCTCGCTCCGCCGCCGCCGTCTGCTGTGGCCGCGCAGCTCGAGGCGGGCGAGGGCGTGACCCTGGAGACGGTCGACGGGCAAGCCACGGCTTAAGGCGGGCGCGCGGCTTCGGCGGCATGGTGTCCCTGTCCCCCGAGAGCAAGCACGATGTTCTCCTCCAGTCTCTTCGTAAATATTACGCATCTGCTCCTACGCTGGCCCTTTTGACGCGGGTCCTGCGCAACGAGGCTGGCGTGTCGCTCCGAATTATCGATTGGCTCGTCACAAACTATGCAAAGAAGCACAACATATGTTACCTGCTGAAGGACGCGTCGGGGACGGACACGCCCTTCAACGTGTTCATGCAGTACAAGGCCCAGCTCAAGGCCTATTCCAAGAAATACTTTGACCCCTTTTCGCGCCGCGAGCGCCTGGACTTTACGGACTCGAGTGGCCAGACCCTTCACACGACGTGTGGCCAGCTGAACTTTTTCCGGTGGGGCATCCAGCACGGCGTGATCCAGTACGCGATCGCGAACGCGGCCTGCATCGAGCACGACATGATGGCCAGCATCCGACACCGGTACCCGGCCAAGGCGGCGGCGACTTCTTCTTCTTCTTCTTCGGGGTCGACGACGCCCTCGAGACCTTTGTCGTCGTCGGCGGCATCCGCGGCGGCCAAGCCCCGACGCAAGGAACTTTCGAAAGCGGCGATCAAGACGTGCACCAAGACCAAGGTGCACGTAGTCGTCCGATTTTCGTGACTGTAAAAAACTACATCCATAGAAACGCCTTTGAAGAAGAACGCGCGACATCATCACGCACACAGGTCGACGGCCTCCAGGAAGCCTGCGACGCCGCCTGGGAAGGCCCTGCACTGGGCCTTGACGAGGGGCGCGATGTTGTTGCGGCCCTGGGCGGACATGGTGGGCGGGAGGGCGTCGGCGATGGCGGCGTCGGAGACCTCGCAGCTGTTTGCGAGGGCGATGGGGGCCACCATCTTCTTGAGCGCGTCGCAGCTCCTGTGCTTGGGCTCCAAGTGGTACTGCAGCGCGCGGACCTTGGCGATGTCGTCGGGGCTGGCGTAGGTCTCGATGCCCTCGAAGGACTCGGACCCAGGGCCGTAGACCATCGCCAGCAGCACCAGCGTGGCGGCGACCCCCGCGACAAAGACGAGCGTAGACGTTTGCATTGTTGTATGCACCCATTTTTTTCTGTTGCTACAGACATGGGGCCTCCTCCTCGACCCTCTTGGTGGCGGCGCCTGGCCTTCGGGTTGGTCGCGGCCCTGGCCCTGGCGCCAGCCGCGAACGCGCACGGGTGGATGGTGGAGCCCGCGGCCCGTCACGTCCAGCGCGCCGCGTCTCTGGGGGGGTACAGCCTGCACGACAGCACGGCCGCGGGCGGCTCGGACTTGGTGTACGACAACGGCAAGAAGTGGCCCAACGGCCGTCACGGGCTGTGCGGGGAGTCTTACAAGAAGGTTGACTACTACAAGTTCGGGCCGGGCGAGTTGTCGGAGGGCGGCAAGTACGCGACGCCGCCCATCATCGCCGCGACCTACGCGCCCGGCGCCACCATCAAGATCAAGCTCACGATCACCGCCTTCCACCAGGGCCGCTTCGAGTTCAAGGTGTGCAAGGACCCCGCGCGGTCCCTGAGCCAGTCGTGTTTCGACGAGAACCCGCTCACGAACGCCAAGGACGGTTCCAAGTACTACTGGCCCGGCGGCGGCGACAACCAGTTACCGCCCGGCGGCGAGTTCGTCATCGACATGAAACTGCCGGCGGGCCTGAGCTGCAGCCGGTGCGTGCTGCAGTGGTACTGGTTGACCGGCAACTCGTGCGTGCCCCCCGGCGCGCCCGGCGGCGACCCGAACCATAAGGGCACCTGCGGCGCGGCCAACGCCGGCGACCCCGAGGAGTTTTGGAACTGCGCGGACATCAGCATCGGCGGCAAGGGCGCGACGCCGTCCCCGCCGCCGCCGTCCCCGCCCGCCAAGACTCCCGCGGACAAGCCGCCGATCACCACGCCGCCCGCCAAGACGCCCGCGGACAAGCCGCCGATCACCACGCCCACGCCGCCCGCCAAGCCGCCGATCACCACGCCCACGCCACCCGCCAAGACTCCCGCCGCCAAAGCCGGTGCCGCTCCGGGCGGTCGCCGCCCCGCCACTCGCCCCAAGGCCAGGCCCCCCCAAACCGCCGCCGCCAAGCCCAAGGTCACGGGCCCGACGCCTCTGCAGGGCTCCTGGACCCCATCGACGACGATTCTGTCCACGTCGCCCGCGACGGCCAAACCCAAACCCAAAGCAAAAACGTCAACCCCAAAAACGTCAACCCCCAAAACGTCAACCCCAAAAACGTCAACCCCAAAAACGTCAACCCCGAAAACGACAACCCCAAAAACGACAACGACTACAACGCCTACAACGACTACAACGCCTACAACGACTACAACGCCTACAACGCCTACAACGACTACAACGCCTACAACGCCTACAACACCGACGTTCTCGCCTATTTCGACGTTTTCGTCGACGTCCACGCCGCCCGCGGCGCAGCAGCCCGGGTTCCAAAGGTCCGTGTCGTCCTCGGCGCCGGACGCCCCGCTTGCCGACGCCGCCGTCGGTCGCGCGCCCGCGCCCAAGCCCGCCACCAGCGGCAACGCATCTGCTGACCCCCTGACGGCTCTGGGCAAGGCAAACGGCATCGCGGTGGCGGTCGTCATGGCGTCGATGGTGATCTCGGGCGGCGTCATGATGCTGCTCGAGGTCCCACCGGTGTATGTGCTGCTGGGCTCCTCGGCCGTTGCGTTGGCCGGGGCCCTGGTCTACGCCCTGGTCATTCGACCCAAGCTGCTAAAGGCCAACAAGGAAACGTTCGAGGAAGAATTAGAGCGGCGTCGCCTGGCGCTGGAGCTGCCGTCGCCGCCGCGGGTGCTGCGTGCGCCCGTTCGCCACGTTACCCGCCGTGCCGCGTCGGCTCTCGTGGGCGCGGCCGTCGGTGCGGCGGAGACGTACCTGCCCCCGCGGGTGCAGGCTGCGCTAAACGGGGCGCGTCGCGCGTCGTACGCCCAGGCTTACTGATTGCCGTCGTTCCACGGCGAGGAGGGGTCGGTCGAAAAGACCTTGAGCTTGCGCGACTCCAGGACCATGGAGTCCGCCCTGGTCTGGAGGCAGGCCCGGAACTGGTTGTTGTCGGCGGCCCCGCACTTGACCTGCAGCTGGGTGTTGTACTGCGAGCTGGACAGGTAGTTGGTGAAACTGCGGCCGTCGCTCATGGCTCCGTTGGTCATGATCGGCATGGGGTGGGGGGGTATTGGGTTACACGGAGAAAAAAAAACGAGGGCCGGTTCGCGGCCGTCACCCGCACAGGGCGTTGCCGGGCGCGGCGTTGAAGCACGCGTCGTAGTGCGCGCCGCCGTAGCCGTGCACCAGCCTGAACACCTGCCGGGCCGTCGTCTTCCTGAGGAGTTCCTTGGGGCTGGGGTGCAGCGCCGCGTGCTGGGTCGCCGCGGTCTCCAGCAGCGCGCACGCGTACCCGAACGCCGCGGCGATGTGCGCCGGCTCGCGCGCGGCCTGCACGCTGACGGTCCCCGTCTGACAGAACGAAATCGTCATTTTCTTGGTCGCCGCGGCGTCCAGGAAAATGGGGAGCTTGACGCTGGGGTGGCGCTCGGTCTCGTACTCGACGTGGCCGGGGGTCATGGGCTCCGGCAGCGTGACGGTCGACTCCGCGATGCTGGTGGCCAGCGCCTGGGGCCGGATCTTGACGATGCCCGGTCCCTCGCGCTGCTCCAGCGCAAACCCGACGTTGATGAGGACAGGTGTGAACTCCAGGAGCGTGTACCCCTGGACGCCGGCGGGCACGAAGCCCTCGTCCCACAGGAACCGCACGAAGTCGCAGACCAGCGACACGAAGGCCATGGGCGAGGAGCACCCGGTCACGTGCACGGTGCCGGTGACAAACAGCTTCAGGGAGCGCGTGCCCTGGCGGAAGCAGAGCTGGTTGTCAAAGGCCTTTTTCTCGGGGCGCGGCCGCTTGCGGTTGTTATTTTCGCCGCCGTCGTCGTCGCCCTCGGCATCGACGCGGAACTCGGTGTCGGCGGCCATGGCCCCGAGCATGGCCATTTCGAAGCGCTTTTCGTAGACCACGTACGCAAAGGCCTTGCGCTGCTCGGCGTCCGAGTCGGGCACGCCCCTGGCGCGGAGTTTTCCCGTAAAGGTGCACGTCGACAGGGCGGCCGAGGTGCACGCAAAGGCGGTGAGCCCCCGCTTGACGGCCTCCACGGCCGAGAAGGCGTCCAGGAAGCCGCGGGCCATGGCGTCCAGGGCCCGCGCCGTCGAGTTCGCGAGTTCCAGGCCGCCGCCGCCGCAGCCGTCGTCGTCGACCTACGCACTTAAGCGCGCGGTCAGCCGGCAAAAAAAAAGGCTTGGCTCATACCAATGTCCGCCCCCGAGTCGTCCGCCCCCGAGTCGTCCGCCCCCAAGGCCCCCCGCGCGCCCCGCGCCCGCCACACCTTCATGCTGCACGACCCCAACGACTACACGCCGCTGGGCAAGTACGTGAGCACGGACTACCGGTACGCGGCGCTCAAAGTCGCGAGCCGCGGCCACGAGCGGATCCTGCTGCGCCGCACCAACACCCGCGAGATCCGGGAGTACACGGGCAAGATCACCCCCCTGGACACGCCCAAGCAAATCACGCGCGGCGACCCCCCCAGGACGATTTCCTATACCAAAAAACCGAGCGTGACTTTTGTGAAGAAGTTTGTGTATGGCGCAGCGCTGCCGGCAGATGAGGCCGAGCCCGCGCCGACCGCTGCTGCGTAGAGTTCGCAGCAATGGACGCGCGCGCACGGCACATTTAAGGAACTCCCTATTGGCTCCAGTGCCACGCTTTTTTTTTACCTTGTTTGCTACCTCCGCCCGGCAGGGGAGCAAACAATGTACAATCGGGGCGTGCTGCAAAAGGTTCTCGACGAGGGCGGGCGGGTGTACACGATCGGCCCCTCGGGCGCGTTCCTGAGGTATCAGCGCCGCCCCGTGGTGTTTACGCGCCGCGAGTTGGCGGACCGCGCCGCGAGCGCCAAGACGCTGACCGTGCGCGAGGTCCGGAGCGTCGACTTGTCCGCGACAATCCGGGAGATGCACGGCTCGGGCCTGGGCCTGTGCGTGATCCACGACTACGACGCCGACGACGCCAAGTTCAAGAGCATCACGCTGCACGCGCGCTCCGGCGTCATGGACTCCGTCAAGTACCTGGAGCGGTGCCTGGGGCGGAACGTGGCCGCCGCCGAGGCGTCGCCGGCGCCTCTCGAACTGCGCGCGGCGCTGGCGGGCCTGCGGCTGCTCCCCAAACCGAGGAAGCGGCCCGCGAAAACCGTGTCCAACATCGTGACCATCACATGTCGCTTTTGGTACTCGTTGGTGCTGTACGCGATCGTGTTGCTGCTGGAAGACGATTTGCTGTAACTTTTTTACGCGAGCGCGGGCACCTGGCCGAAGGAGTGCAGGATGTCGTACGCGAGCTCGGCGTCGTCCGCGGCCCTGTCGCCGCCCAGGTAGGGCGTCGCGCGCAGCCTCTCGAGTTGGTGTCGATTGACCACCTCGATTCGCTGGTACGGCGCCCCGTGCGCCTCGCGATCCACAAGGATCGTGGGCGGGCGGTTGTGGTTGGTGTAGAACGTCACTTCCAGCTTGTAGTCGTGTTCGTGTTCTCCGATGGTGATCCTGGCGCCCGAGTAGTTCGCGCGCGCCCACACCGTGACGCGGTTGGTGCCGAACCGCTGCGTGTACCCGTCGCCGTGTTGCATGCGCCTGAAGCCGAGCATCCTGAGCTGGGCCGGGTCGGATATGGTCCTCGCGGAGATCGCCGCCGCGATGGCGTCGGTCATGTTCTTGACGCGTATGTTGCCCGCGGCCTTGCCGAGCGACGCCCATTCCATCCTGGATTGCAGCGACGTGTGCGGCCTCGCGGAGGCGCTGCTGAGCCGCGGCCGCGTCGCGAGCTCGAAGCTGCGCAGCGTGTTGGAGTTCTCGGCCATGTGCCCTAGGATGCGGCGCTGGAGGTTGGGCGTCAGCGACAGCATCGACGACGTCGAGGGCGCGAGGGTTCTTTGTCTTTTGAGGGGCTGCGACGACTCGGCGGCCGTCATACTACCGACCACCGATATTTTATGGGACTCAGGTGCTGCCGCCTCCGAAGATGCGCGTGAAGTCGCATGGTTTTTGCGCGACTCCCGACGCCGAGTTGCTGAGTTCGCCGATGGTTCCGGCGCCGCCCGCGTCGCGCCCGACGCTCCAGAAGCTGAGCCAGCGGACCCAGGGCGTCGCGCGCGCAAATGTCGCGACCGCGCGCGCGTGATCGAGCGTGAAGACCAGGACGTTGGTGTCGTTGACGCCGATCATGGGCGTGATCCCGACCTTGGCGTTGGGCATGCCCGCGGCCAGGAGCTGCGCGCGCGTGGCCTTGGCGGCGTTGATCGCGTGCGCGCCCTGGTCGCCTTTGAACGAGGGGCCGTAGTTCATGGTCATGACGTTGATCACGTCTGCGCGCACGCCCGCTGCGACCGCGGCCTTGATGAACTCGACGCCACTTGGAATAAGGCCGGTGGGCATGACGGGCAGCGTGAAGCTGACGACGAGCGAGGGGTATTTTGTTTGTAAGATTTTGATGGCGGCCATGCGGCGCGTCACGACGACTCGGTCCTCGATGCTGGCGCCCTCGATATCGAAGTCTGCCCATTTGAGCTGGAGCGCGTCCACGACGGATCCATAGGCCGCCGCGAGTTTCGCGGGGTCGGTGATCACGTGCGCGAGCTCCGTGCCCGCCTGGCCTCCGAAGCTGACGATGACGTCGCCGCCTCCGCGCCGCACGCCCGCGATGAGATCTGCGTAGTACGGGTCTTTGATGGCGTCCGTCCCGTTCCAGGAGGGCGCGTTGGACCCGTTGGCCAGTACGAACGCGAGCGTGACATACTTGGACGAGCACTTGGCCGGCGACCGCGCGCTGGTGTCGACGTACGGCGCCACGACCTTGTCCGGGAAGGAGCCCTTCATTGGCGTGACCGGCGTGTTCCCACCGGGCTTAAGCTGTTCGGGTCCCGCCGGTCCCCGCGCCGGTGGTCCCCGCGGCGTTCGACTGGCCAGTTCGGCGTTCCACGGCGTGGGCACCATCATGCTGCCAAACCCTCGGGACAAGTCGACGGCGTACTGCGTCTTGGCGTCTTCCACGACGACGCGGAGCCGCTGTCCCCCCGCCAAGCCCCGTGGAGTGGTGTTTTGGGCATCGGACGCCGTCAGCTCGCCGCTGGTCTTTTGCGTGGCGCGCACGTATTCTATGGCTGCGGTTTTGGGGTCGTTCCTGGAGTCTTTCCACTTTGGCACCGGGGGCTGCGGCGTCGGAGGCTTTGAGTCCGGCTTCGGTGGCTTGGGGTCGGGATTAGGTTTAGGCTTGGGGTCGGGATTAGGTTTAGGCTTGGGGTCAGGTATAGGTTTAGGCTTGGGGTCAGGTATAGGTCTAGGCTTGGGGTCGGGTTTAGGCTGAGGCTTTGGCGAGTGCTTTGCTCGGGGTTTCGGGGTTGGTTTTGGTTTCGGCTTTGGTTTTGGGTTGGGCTGCGGCGGCGTGGGCTGCGGCGGCGTGGGCTGCGGCGGCGTGGGCTGCGGCGGCGTG
>JACCDP011039375.1_pt1 | contig 35505 bp, 31 predicted proteins | sample 7445841 | NCBI WGS metagenome assembly JACCDP01 (sample SAMN15323441, study PRJNA562643) | freshwater metagenome | isolation source: river surface water | place: USA:Blue River Watershed | collected 2017-08-17 | reverse complement strand
ATATCACCCGTAAAATTGATTTTTCAAAATGATTTAAATACGATGAGCAAATATTAACAATGTCAAATAATTTAAATGATGAATGGGAGAGTTTTATTAATAATTATGATGCGAATTGTGAGACCGAATTTGCGTTTCCTACAAAGTTTGTGGTCGCCGACAAAATCGCAGGAGAAACACCAACTATGGAACCCGCGTGTGACGACCTCTACATATCCACGAAAACTATGCTCCTCTATCTAGACAAATCCAACATCGACGTGGCGAACATATTCTGGAAACTGCCCATAGTGGAATATTGGAAACCGGCCGAGGGAATCATCAAAAAACAGATGAAAGTGGCATCGCATTCCAAAGAAGAATGCGCCGAAAATATGCGGAAATTAGCGGAAACGTATTATTATACCGAACGCATTATCAAACAAATCGACAATCCGGTGGCGAAAAAAAACAAATTCAAAGACGAGCGCAAAATAACTATCGGCATTTCCACGAAAAACGTCACAAATTATCGTGGAAAGGAAAAATGTGGGGCGATGTTCAATTGTATTGCCATCACGTTCCGGTTCTTGAACCGCGACGGACGATTCCACGAAATCCACGTGAAGGTATTTAATACGGGAAAATTGGAAATCCCGGGAATATTAAACGACTCCTTGTTCGAACGCGTGAAAATATTCATATTGGATGTTATGGCGCCGATGTTCGATGAACCCATTGCATTTCGCGATATTCCCACCGAAAACGTGTTGATTAATTCGAACTTTATGTGTAATTTCAATATTAATCGCGATGCTCTACACTCGATTTTGCGCACGAAATATGATATTGACGCCACCTATGATTCGTGTAATTATCCGGGCGTAAAGTGTAAATACTACTTCTACAATGAGTACGGGATGGATGCGGAGAAACAACGCGGTATTGTCTTGGATAGTGACCGCGGGCTCACCGTGGAAGAGCTTATAAAGACGCAAAAATACACGAAGGTGAGTTTTATGATATTTCGCACGGGCGGCTGTTTAATCGTCGGCAATTGCTCGGAAGAAGTTCTGCGGTTCGTCTATGATTATGTGAAAAGGATTTTGTTGACTGAGTTTCCCAATATTTATATATCACGAGTTGTAGACGATTCTACGCCGGCGGAAGAGAAAAAAGAATCGAAACTGAGAAAACGCAAAATAATGGTTTCCACAGAATATTTCTCCGCGCTCAAAAGCATATACACATAAGTGCCCTGGCATTTATAGTCCGTTTTTTCTCGCATTTCGATTTCTCCATATATTTTGGAATATTCGCAACCAGCACGTTTTCAGCACCACGTGCGCAACATATACATCTTCGCCGCCAATATTCTCATACCCAAAATGCGTCTTCATAATCTCGATTTGCTGTGTCTCCTCTACTTCAACATAGCTATAATCGCGCAAATATTTGTCTACATTTTCTGGGTGATATGCGAAATAATTCTTGACGCTTATGTGGTTCGAATATAAATAATTCCCATCTTTGCCCAAGATTGGCATACCAATGTAATAGGTGTGATTTTCAATGACGGTTTCGGTAGAGTTTTCGTCTTCAAAGATTTCGTCTTCTATGGTGTCGTCATCGTCGTCGTCAGTGTCATCATCCACATCGATATCATCGATATCAATTTCGGCAATATTGTTAGCCGTTTCAAAAATATAACAAGTTTCTTCGCGCAAATAACCCATAATTCTAATTTGTGTTAACTAGAATTATGACAACAGGTTTTTCAATTTTACGATGGTTTATGTAATACGTCGAATACTTCGTACACCAAATACGAAGTACACCTTAGTATGAAATAAATTTATTTATGTAATACGTCTACTCGCAATCTTGTTATCGACAATATACAATGAGTTCTCGGTCATAATGATGTACTCGTTGCCCGCGCGGAATATTTTCTGGATGGGACTGGTGTATTCCTCGTTGCTCTTCACAAGCAACTTCTCATTGTTCTCGCGAACACCGATGAGCGCTTTCTTTTCAAGAGAGGCCAACCAATAATCCATCATAATGGGTTTGTCCTCGGTAATGGCAATCTTGGTAATGTTGGTGAAAGTGCTAATATCGGGAATGCGATACTGGGGCTGTTCCTGAGCCACGGTCAATGATTGGGACGAGGCTGATTGCTGGGGGGCTACTGGTTGTTGGGGGGTTGTAAAAGCACTCATTTCAAATTATTATAATATGTAAAACAAAATAAAACAACTTTAAATACTAATTCGTCTAAATTATTTATTATTTCCCCTAAATCTATGCCGGTCCGTTCATTATTACATATCCAAAACCATTTAAATATTTGCCTCTATTTAACTCATCGAAATGCCCATTGCTCCCGACGACACCATATATTATGACCCTCGAATGGTCTTGAACATCACCGAGTTCGATACTCGCGGTATCCAAGATATGGATATGTTCCTAGTTTATGACGAAGACGAGGATCTGATTTATGTGTATGGTTCTCGCGGATATGAGCCCCATGGAAATGTTCAATATGAAAAATATGTGAAAACATTTGCTTCATATACTGACTTGTATAACTTCATATCTCTCACTATGGGATTCCAAGACCGACATCGCGTAAATGTTTCGGTCAATTTGATGTCCGGACTCACAAACTATTGCGAATACGATGCATTCAAAAACAATGTTGGTCGAGAAAACGAAATTGTTGCCTATGACAACATTCATTTACCCAAACATTTGTTGTTGAAATATATTTCGGCGTTTTTATGCTAATTGCGTGTGCGTCCGGGGACACACAATCTCGACACCATATTTTCGTATTGTCTCTGTTCATTTTGTTTTATCATATAGGAAACAAAATGTATATTATATATCTCCACAACTGCGGAAAACCGGAGTACCATTGTTTGTGCGTTTGTGTATTCAATTTCGACTTTATGGCCGGATATTCCGGCAAAACAGTTCTCGATAATTTGGTATGTGTCGATTCCATATATTCCGACTTTCACGTAAGATTTGTATAGGCAATTTCTATCAGTTTTGTCGTATAGTTTGATGATAACATATTTTTCCATAGTGTTGTATGGCTGTTCGGTTTCATTGGATCCAGACATTTCGTTCCAATCCGGAACAGCCATCATACACGTCTCCAAAAACACCTCGTAATTTTCGTTGGTAAAGTTCATTTTTTCTGTTTAATTGAAATCTTTTTTGTTTGGTGAATGATTTCAATTTTTGGCGTAGCCTCTCCTCAATATGACAATGGAAACAATATAAACCCATAAATACACCTAATAATAAAAATGAATTACGAGAATGTTGTGTTGATTTTCAAGAACCGTTTCCCCATTGGAAACACATACAGTTTCATTGCCGTTCACGAAAGCAATCCAACTCAATCCCCACTCCAAATCAATGGTATAACACGCAAGCTCGATATTATTGCGTTCGACATTACCCAAAAGTGGAACGGCACAAAAACTGAATGGATACGAAGAGAGGTTGATCACGAAAGCACACTTTTCAATAAATCGTGGGACTACCTATATAGACTCGACGACGGCAAATATGGCATAGTGAATTTTAGCACAGGCAAGGTACAAGCATTCGACAATGCCGACGCCGAATCCATTATTCATCGTTTTTTCTTCGATGCTATGTCTTTGTAATTTCGTCGATATAGTATTGTAGAGTTAGACAGTTGGGCATTTCAAGCACACAACCAGCCGGCTCTTGATAAGTATTCGGCACGCAAAACTGATTCCACTCATCCAGTACTATGAGTGGTATTTCCATATAGTGAACCAGCACATCAATAAATGGTGTTCGTCTCACTATCGGCACACAACCTAAATATAGGCATTCCCACAATCGGTGCGTATCCACCCCATTTCCTTCGGGGCAAATACACCATCTATATGTGGCCAGCCTCTCCACATTCTCTTTCACGGACATCATTGGCAACATTGGCAACGAAATCGCTTCCGCGCATTTGCGCCTCTCTTCCGGGTTCGTATTTATATTGAAATTGAAGTACACATCCGCCGTTTTTTGCTTCCGCACATAATATTCGAGCTTCCCGTGTTCCCACATGGAATTGGCGAGACCGATCGGTAACGGTCGCATTTTGGGATGGATAAAACACAGATTTTGCCCCCACCAGCAAACTAGACGCTCACATTTGAGAATAATTTGTATATCTGGGTCTTCCTCTATTAAATTGTAATCCGAGTTGTGTGTGATAAGTACAAATGGGTTTTGTAATAAGTGTACAATTTTCGAAAACAGGGCCATTCTATGCGGATACAAGAAGATGATGCGATGGTTGTTAAATGGCTCGTCGATATCTGTAAGTAGCAAATGTTTGTCAGTTTGTTCCATAATTCGCGGATTGTATAAAAAATCGTCTTCTGTGCCCAAATAAATGTGCGCTATTTCCTGAATACGTTCGCCGGTTATACATATTTGCGCTATTTCCTGAATATGTTCGCCAGTTTTAGTATAGTCCATTGTTCAAATACTTATATTTGCGAAAATTACTTATATATAATTTGTTCAAATTATATAATGTTTTCGATTGTCCTCGTTTGTCTTGGCACATTCCAAGAATATATAATGACCAATATTGCGCAATTGATTCGGCTGGGACACACCACCATATATGTGCTGACAAATGCCGAGTTGTTTCCGCATTTCGAGCCGTTTTGTGATATATTGCGCTTGATTTCAGTGGAAACATTAGAGGACCCTTTTCATTTTGCGGAAAAGTCGCGTTTTGATAAAGAATGGCGCACCGGATTTTGGCATTATACATCTGCGCGATTCTTCGTAATCCATTCGTTTATGGAGAAATATGGGGTCAACAATGTCATTCATATTGAAAACGACGTTGTTCTATATTATAATTGCGATGATGTTTTAACTGTGCCTCTATTGGGTAGTCGGCAAGTTCACATTCCGTTTGATTCGTATGTTCGCAACATTGCCAGTATTATGTATATTCCCGACGCAGCCATATTTGGCCAAATATTGAATCACTATGATTATTCGAAAAATGATATGTATAATTTTAGCATTATACGCAAGAAAACGGATTTGATAGACCAGTTTCCCATTTTTGTTGAGGAAGACGAGACTGACGTTTTAGGTACTTGCGTTTTAGGTACTAGCGTTGGAGAACGCGCATTCGTCTCACGCGGATGGTCCCGATTCGGCAAATATATATTCGATGCCGCCGCAATTGGGCAATATATTGGAGGCGTAGATCCGCGAAACTGCGCCACAGATAGTCGCGGATTCGTAAATGAAACGTGTGTGATAAAATACAACGAAGAAGGCACCATTGTGTGGAAAATCGAAAACGGAATGATGAAACCATTTTTGCGAATGAAATGCGATCAAGAAATCCCAATATTCAATTTACACATCCACAGCAAACAATTGGTGCTCTACGTATAAGTTCTCTATTTCCTACGCAAATTGAATCGGCGCAAGAAATATTCGGGTCCTTGTATTCGCTGTACATATTCCAGCCTTAATAGCGCACTTTGTAAGAGAGGTTCCAACTTATTGAGCTCATTTACCGCAAGAGCGCCAAAAATCACCTGGATCTCCGGAATCACATCGGCCTTCGTTCCATATACGATTGACGGCGACCTCACAAAATAGAAGAATCGATTCTCGGAACTGCCGCCCATCACTATCCACGAATTCGGCAATTCACCCGCAGGCGCGAGAGGGTCTTCGAGTACACTGATTCCCATTCCCGCCAATTCTTTCATCGATGAAAACGCAATGATTGGTACGCGGTATGTATGCGCCACGACCCAAATATCCATCATCGTCAAGAAATAATTCTGCGATTCCAGCACAATCTCTTTCAAATTTTTACCGCGACGTATACTGTCGGCAATCAACCGCTTCCCCTGTATTTCAAACACATTCAGTATTTTGTCGAGCAATCCCACCTCTATCAATTTCGAATATCCTTCCCAAATCATATTGCGCACGCGGTCTTCGGTAAACAATTCTTTGAAGAAGTCTTGGAGAATATAGATGAGAGCGCCGAAACTACACTCGGGGCTATTCTTGAAATAGATTTCGCGCATTTTCCGCGTTTTGTCGCGCGGAAACACCCATCTGCGCCAATAATTCGTCACCGGATGCCCATCCACATCTTTGGGATTTTTCGCCATATTTGTGCTCTTACACCGATTGATGATTTCGAGCAGTTCTGACCCCGCCGCCATCTGTTCTTCCAGCGACACCTCGTTCAAATACTTTTGCGAAATCTGGGGGTCCGGATTCGCCATCGTATGTGGAATCCCATTTACATATTGATTTGTATAATACGGCACCATATCCGCGAAATAATCTTTGTCCGCCAAATCGGTTTCGACCACAATATATTCGTCGCTATTCACCTTGTATGTTTCGTTGCTAATATTTAGCACACTTTGCGGTTTCAAAATGAAATTGCGCAAATTGCCATATCGCAATAATTCGTCGGCAATACGCACAAAGTATTCGACAGAATTGTCTCGTTCGGGGGTCACCAAGTTATATTTAGGGAAAATACATTGCTGGGATTCCGTCAACATCCCAATATGTTTATCGCCGGTCAATTGACATAGCTTGCCTGTCTTGTAAATGTCATCGAGCAACTCATCCGGCATCTGGTTTTCGCCGAAAATGATCGCCGGCTCCATTATTTTACGCACAAGTCCGGTCATTTCATCCAGCGATATATTCTTGTTGCGCAACGCACCACCGATCTCCTTTAATCTGGCCGGCGCGGATTCCAGAACCGACTTCAACGTTGTTCGAAACAAGGCATAAAACTCCGCCTCTAATTCAACATTACGAACAACACGCGCTCGTTCTTCATCGCCGCCTTCCGCCGTTTCCACGGTTTTCGCCATATCCCTGTAAAACACATAGTTCTCTTTCCCGAGAGGCACCAGACCATCTTCCACGTTTTGTTCGGGTGCTGCGATGCGCACAAGTTGATTCGTCTCGGTAATTATACCGACCACCAAACCATCTTCAAATACTTTTACGACTGGTTTACACAATATATTAGGGTTTAGGCGAGCCAATTCCTCCAACTCGCGTTTGGTCGTCTCGTAATTACTGTAAATGCGAATATCGTCCATAAATGATGCCGGAATCACTTCGGGGACGGGCGCGGCCGGCAAACACGGCACCACAACTGTATTGCCCGAAACGGTCGACCGCAACACCAAATACACGATTTTCCCCTGATAATTCCACACTTGTTGTTCGATATTATATGTATTTAGCCCCCGTATTTCCTCCAATAACTTGAACAATGCCATCGGCTGTTTGAACGAAACCGACCCATCCTGCGTGCCGTATTTCTTGGTAATCGATGCCCGCGGTTTACAATAGTTCTCAATGGTGCTCGCCATGATTTTGTATATAGAGGGGAAATCCTTCTCGACAAATAGAGGCACCACAGTCGGCTCATCCTTGCCATTCGGCGTGTATTTATACAACGGCAAATAAATGTCGTTCGTCTTAATCATAAACACACTCTCTCTACCAATAGCAAACTGGTTCGCAGAATAAGAACTGGTGGGGCAAATAATGTCGATGTTTTCCGTGACATCATTGTTCGTGATTTCCATCAATACCAAATTGAGCCCATTGCGGAAAAGACCGGGTGTCGCCACAATATCCCAGAAATATTTGTGGTCGATGACCGATTCGGGGTCTTCGAGAAATACGAGAAACCTCTCATATGCCCGGCGTAATTTGCGGAAGAATTTGTAATGGTCCTTGTTCTTCATATCCAGGAATCGATATACGCTGCTCTTTACAAAGTACGAGTCCACCTCTACGAAATCGTCGTCATCCGCACGTATTCCGTTGTCGAACAACGAGATATATGTGCCATTACCATACTGAACAAACTCGTCAATCGAAATCGAATTGACAATGATTTTCAGGAACTCGGGCACCGAAGGTGTGCGTATCTTATTGACGCGCGCATAAATATCGGCAAACGCGGCAACAATTGACCGATTGCGCGATTCCATCACGTTGCCATTTGCCTGCGTGAACGTTTCTTGGCGAATACCGTATCGCAATATGGTGGTCGTTTTATCGCGGATTGCCGAGCTGTTTGTTTTGCTAATATGATTCGCATAATCAATTTGGAGGAAATATTGGACGGCATATTGTGCGAATCCCCAGCGACCGGGGTCAACCTGGGTTTTGTCGGCGCCAATAATGTAGAGGTTGTCGAGTTTTGTAGGCGCTGGCGCGGCGGTCTTGGTGCTCGCTTTTCCCATACACTGGTCTCGGCGGTCCTTGTGTAGCTGGGTGTCCCACTCGGAGAAACAACACGGCAAACAATAACCGTCGGGGTGGATGTCGGTTTTGAATCCGGGAAAATGTTTCACGTATTCACCCGATTTCATATGTTCTTTGGGCGCATTGAATTCGAACACATTCTTCTTCTTTTCAGCGGCGGTTTTGCCGCATTTTCCGTCGTCAATGTCCTTTTTGGTCATACTGGTATTCGTTTTGAAGCACCAGAATCGGGGGCAAATATACCAGTTTTTGTTTTCGGGCGATGACCCGTATTCGACGGCCTCTGTGTATGAACCGCGATAATCTTTGTCAATCTTGTCTTTTTCTTCTTGGGTGAGAACGACGGGCTGAAGCATCGACTGGCATACGCGAGTATAATGTTTGAACTGGCCGTTTTTGGTTTGAGTGAACGAGAACAATTTGGGGTCGTGTTCTTTGAGTTTGTGGATGAAGACCTTTTTGGACTTAGAGGTGGTGTTGTACTCGGATTCGGCGCCTTCGGCGCCGTCTTCAATACCCTCTAAGTCATCATCATCGCCTGGCGCACCTCCCGATAAGTCGTCATCCTCTTCTTCATCATCCGACTCTAAAAACTCGGATTCACTCACTTTTGATTGTTCATCTTCATCATCCGATTCCAAAAACTCATCCAAATCAATTTCATCTTCACTCTCAACCTCTCGTATTGCGTCGCGTTCCTCAAACTGCATGAGCAATTTATTAATATCAACCGGTTGCGCTTTTACCACGGGTTCGACATCGGTTTCCGCTTCAACCTCCTCTTCTTCTTCAATCGCCTCCTCCTCCTCCTGAATCGCAACATTACATTTCTCGACCAATGTCGGGTCATCCGTAATCGACAACCTCACCAAACTATCAATGTAGATGCCAATCGTCTCAATATATTTGATGTTGTTCAAATTATGTACAACTATTTTGATTTCGCGTTTTTCATCACCCTTTTTCCTCTCTTCAATGGTCGTTAAAAATCCCGGATTCTTGATTGAATCGAACATGTTTGTGCGTTCAACAGCACGATTGTTATGCTTGCCCTTCATATAATTGAGATTCTCCTGGTATTCCAACAATCGCAAAATCGCATCCTTGTTGCTCATTCCGTAGTTTTTCATCAGCGCCTCTATTACTTCCGTCTCACTCGCCGATTTCTTGTAGACTTCGCTAATGAGCGCACTCTGCGCATCCATCTTCTTGAAATTGTCGACGCGTTTGTAGCGCAACACAAATTTCTCCTTTGTCGCATCCGCAATATCGAACAAGGCAAACGCGCATCCGTTGTTCAGTTTGAACTGCGTTTTCATATCGAACGTGGTGGAATACGATAAATTATTGATTTTAATAGAGGAACTATTTAGCGATGTGAAAAACGGCACTTTGTACCCGCTTTTCGACAAATAGTTGTCCAGCGTTTTTAGAAACGGGTTCACAGTCTGGTCCAGCAAATAGTCGAGTTCTCGAATTGACGCTGTCGCGGGAACCTGTTTCTTGTCTTTTTCGCCGCGATTATCCTCTATGGTGGTCCGCATCACTTTCCCCATAATACGAATCGTGCCGTCATTCTCAATATTGATGAATACATTATGGGTATCGTTGTAAATCGAAATGTGTTTGTAATTCGCAGACCCATTAATTAGCGATGTGATTTTGCGATAAGAGAGGGCAGGAATGCGTTTCCCCGATTTCGTGGATGATGTGCTATATAGGCGATAAATGGGGTCGCGTCTTATACCCGGTTTATATCGAATAAATGGCCACTCGCGCGTGCTATGGATATTTTTGAATATTGCGTCCAGAGAAAAGAGGGCGCGCGATTTACTAAATAGTGTAATATCGTATTGGTGGATTCCGCGCTCCTGATATTTTAGCGCCAGCTTCGAACTGTTGTAATATGTATCATAGAGGAACTCGATTACTTGCGGCGTAATGTGTTTAACGGGGTCGTTTCTGTATTCCGGGAAATAAATCTGTAATACATCGCCGTCGGGGATGCCCAGTTCGCGTGTATATGTGAGAACATCTTCTGCGAAATAAACATATATGTTATTGTCGACGAGAGGTCCCGCATTCATAAATATGGAATTGCCCGAATAATTGATGGAATCGACATATTTCGAAATACTTAGGCCGGGGACTATATACATTGGATTCGCCGGAAACACATAATCAAATGGCGTCAGTGTCATTCCTAAACCAATGGTTATCGGTCTCGTATCTCCGTGCTTTATACCAGTGTTCAAAATGTCTTGTAAGTCGAATGTGGATGATGCCTCTATTTGTGAGATATCGATTTCTAAATTGGTGAGTAATTGGCGGAAAGACGGTTCCCCGCCGGACAGATTAATATTTGAAATATTGATTTGATTGTTGGTGTCGGCGCACAAATAAATCTGGTTAGGTGTGGCATCGCCATTGGGTGTGGCATCGCCATTGAGTGTGGCATCGCCATTTGTTCCATTCATCAGTTCGTTCACAATTTTGGCCTTAATTTGGGAAATGGTATCATCGTGGTTAATACGAGCATTAGAGGAACCCGTTCCGCCAAAAACAATAGTCTTTTCTATATTTTTGCCTCTCATAATACAGACATTATAAACAGGCTGTTTTACTAACATTTGGCGCGTAATATACTTATTATGAGGATATATTTCATATATATATTTCCACACATATGAGCTATTTCGTCTATTTACTTCTATCATCCGGACACATTGGACAGCAAACCTATGTTGGTGCCACAGTCGATTTAGACCATCGGCTAAGACAGCACAACAAGGAAATCAAGGGCGGAGCACACGCAACCAGCATCCAAGTCGAGAGAGGCGAAATATGGGAACGCGTTTGCCACGTCGCCGGATTTCCAACTTGGCAGGCGGCGCTTCAATTTGAATGGCGATGGAAACAATTGTCGCGGAAAATAAAGGTGCCGCGGATGGACCCGCTTATGCGAAAAATCCACGCTCTAAACCAGTTGTTATCATTGGAGCAATCGACATCGAAGGCGGTTCCGTATGATGAGTGGCCTTGTCCGCCACAAGTAATCGTGGAGTCTGAAAAATTGAAAACTGAACACATTTTGTATTCGGTTTACAAAGATAAAACCAGCACCAACAATAATGAACAGCCAAACAATGAACACCCACCCAATGACCACCAGAGCAAAGTCGCGTAAAATAATTACAGAGAGGCAAACGAGAATTGTCGAATATACGTTGAAAACATTTAATTTGTTTAAGATGCGCATATTTTCGATGATTTCCGCAATGATAATGGGATATGCGTTGTTTGTTTTGAAGATGCCAAATATTGTGAAAATACTGAATGTTTGTTATTTGACAAGTGCGCTAATAATAATGAAAAATGTGGACAAGGAATATTATTGTGAAACGGATGTGGATAATCAAATATTTATGTGGTTAATCAAGAATATATTTGGGAAGAAAGTGGCGATTGTTGAGGAGGAGGAAACCAGAGAAGAAGTTGATGAAGAAGATAAAGACGAAGACTATGAAGACGAAGACGAAGAAGATGACGACGAAGAAGATGATGACTCGGACGAAGATTATATTCCAGGCGAAGATGAAGACCCATACAGAAAAAAAAGAGTGCGAAAACTTCCAGTAACAGTAGATGAGTGTGTATTAGGAGAGTGTGATTTATCTAACGAAACAGATAAGTTTGTATCAAGAGAATATGACGAAGCCGAAGATGTAGAAGAGACAGATGATGAACAAGGTGCTGTTAAACAAGATGCTATTGAAGATTCCGCCGATGAAGATTCCGCCAATGAAGATTCCGCCGATGAAGATTCTGCCGCAGATAATGACTCAGATGAAGACTATGTGCCAGGAGAGGATGAAAATCCTTATATAAAGAAAAAGACACAGCAAGTTTGTGTAGAAAATATTGCTAAACAAACAGATGTTATCGAACAAACAACAAGTGATAATGTAAATATAAGAAATTTATCGGATGATTATGTCTTGGCTGAAATGTAATGACCACGAAATGTAATGACCACGAAATGTAATGACCACTAAAAAAAATCCAATAAACATATGTTTTTTATTGGATTCACCGGTCATACGCCGGATTATCCCGAATCATCATCCCACAATATTTCTTCGGCTCTTTTTTATAGTCACGCGGGCTATGGATTCCCGCCTCTTTCGCCTCTAACAAAAGAAACTTAAAATTATCCCAAAATTCATCTTTGTGTCCCACCGATTTCGTAGCAACATGACTCAACTCGTGTATAGCAACAAACGTGAGCGTATGTTCATCAATCGGTTCGGTCCCGTTTTTCTCGGTATTCAAACAAAACGCGATTTTCTCGCCCTTATTCTCGCTATATGCCGTCAATTCACTAGTAGGAAGGGTCTCCATTATTTTTTTCGGGTTAAATCCCTTAACCAACCGCTGGACATTCTCTTTGTCCGGATACTTTTGCCCCACATAATTAACAAGCTGTTTACATTTACCCGTCACCCGCGCCAACAAATCCGCATTCTCCATCACTTTTCCGGATTCGCGCACACAATATTTGTTGCCATCAACAGTCGACACCACACATTTCAGTTCGAAATCACTTTTATCGAAATACATAAATCCGGACACAAATAATATGAAAAGAATAATGACATACACAAAAATAGCATCTTTTTCCATTAGATGCGCTCTATATTAGAATGACCGAAAAGAAACTTATAACAATAAATTATGCCAAGTCCACGTATTTTTCCAGCATTTTCTCGGTTGGTGGTGCTCTGCCAATTACCGACACGACCATATTTTCACACCTGAAATATTTTCGAATAGCACTGTTTATTTCGCCAAGCGTGAGAGGTTTGATTATTTTTTCATAGACCTTGTGATATTCGGGATGGTCCGCAATACCAAACAACGCGTTTTTCGCATTATAACTGGCAATCGAGTCCGCATTTTCCACGGACACCAGCATTTTCCCGCGATAACTACTCTTCGCCAATTCGAGTTCGGCGTGTGTGATTCCATCTTTAATCAAGTCACGAATCATTTTGATGATGAGAGGAAACACACCCGGCTTATTTTTTGCGCCATTAACGAACACTTTGTTCGCATCGCATTCGGCATAAATCATGAAACTCCCCGTGTGTTCATAATAATCATTGCCCGCATACGAAGTGTATGTTAATCCGTTTTCCTCTCTCAAAATCATAAAAAGCCGGCTCGACATTGAACCACCCAAAACACGTTTCAACATTTTCAACATATATCTCTCTTCGTCGTGTATCGAACACGTGCGGAAGCCGACGCACAAATGGATGGAATTAATTGGCGCGCGAACAATTTTGTATACTGGTCCATTGATTGGCGCCAGACTGAGAATTGGCTGAGGTGGACAAGACGCCGAACGCGACTTCGCAAAAAACGAATTGGACACGGCATCACAAATTGCGTTAAATGAATTAGCCGAACAAACACTCAATATCATTTTGCTGGGAATATAAAACGTTTTATACATTTCAACCAGTTGGGTGTGTTCTAATACGTGCGCCCCGTTGTGATATTTGAGTTCGTCGACTGAATGCTCGTAGGGTGAGCCGGCATAAATGACCGCGTCGGCGTTATCGAGGACTTTCATTTCGGAATCGTCGGCGTCGCGAATCATTTCTTCGCGCACGACGGCCTTTTCTTTTTCGTATTCTTTTTTGTCGAATACCGAGTTCAAAAGTATATCGGAGAGCAAATGAATATATTGGGGCACATTTTCGGAAGTCGTATCGATGTAGTATTTCGTGTAGCGTTTGTCGGTGAAGGCATTTATATAGGAGCCGGTTTTGTCAATCAGCGAGGAAATATCGAATGATGATGTGTATTTATGCGTGCCCTTGAAACACATATGCTCGATGAAATGTGCTGCGCCGCGGAAGTCTTCGGCTTCGTGAATACTGCCAACATCGCAAATGACTTGGATGGATGCAGATTTTAATCCAATATGTGATTTTTTGTGAATTACTCTAAATCCATTGTCGAAGGTTCGACGTTTCATATACTATATAGCATTATATTCGGGTGTAATATAATATTATTTTAGTTGCTGGCCAATCATTCCTAGTACTGTTGTGATATGGCCAATTAAACGTAGGAATATCATATGGAGGACCCGAACTCATATATATATTTTCTGGTCTTTTTGCCATTCTTTGTTTTGCCCTTATTTGATGTTACATCATCTAAATCAATATCTTCACTAAACATGTGATCTGTATTACTATTATCCGGAGCTTCCGTTTCATCGTTTTGTCATTCTTCTCTTTGCCGACTTTTTCCTTTTTGTGGATTTTCGTTTTCCGCCTTTACGCATCGTTTCATTAATCGTTTCATTAATCGTTTCATTATGATAATTTTGTTGTGAATTTTCCTCGCCATTATTGTTACTATTATTTAAAGATGATGATATTTTTATTCTTTTATTAATGTTTTCAGTTGTTTGTTGACTCATTGCCTCGTCATGTAGTCTTTTCTCTTTTTTCTGTTGTCTATATTGTTCCCCGTATATCATATTCTTTTCTTTGACATCTGGTCGTTGTCTATATGCTTTCTGTTGTGCCTTAAATTTTGCTGTTTGTCGACGTTCTTTCTCTTGTCGCATAATCCTTTCTTTGACTTCTGGTTGTTCTTTATATGCTTTCTGTTTTGCCTTATATTCTGGTGTTTTTTTATATTCTTGATTATGTTGTCGATTTTTTTCAGCTGCAGCCGCTTTTTTCAATGAAGCCTGTAATAAATCATAATCTTTTTGCGAAAGTTCACCCATAACCGGTTGCTGATTCATATTATAAAACTTATATGAAGTCATCCTAGGATCATCCGTAAATAATTTCGCCCTGTCGTTATTCATATTATTCGGTTGCCGATTATCATCATCTGTAAATAAGTTCATCCTATAATATTATATAAAATAATTATTATAGTAATAATTATTTTCAGTTTCAACTCAAAATATAGAACGCTTGGTGCTCATCATTTTCCATAACTGATTTGCCCACCAACGTAAATCCACATTTACCAGCCATATTCAAAATATCTTTCTCGCTTTCCATATAGAGGTTGCGTTCATTTTGACGCACTTTCTGCGTCGCCCCATCCGTAAATGTTTCGACAAATGACGTACACTTGTCACACATATCATATTTCGCACTATAATTGAAATTGTCGAACTCAACTTCCGTACGAACAATGCGTTTGTCCGCATACTTTTGCGGATTATCGAGCAGCATCGGCGTTCCAACGGGCACAACAGTATTGAAGCGGTCCTTATTCACCAAGTGTAAAACTAAATATCCGCCACCTCTCAGCCAATATCGGCAATTGGAGAAAAACTGACCCTTGTTTTCGATTTCATAAATAGTATGATAGAGGCACAAAATATGCGTAAACTGGATTCGTTCAAATGCCATCGGGTCAAGTACATCGGCTTGTTTGACCGGCGCATCCGTTTTTGTTTTGGATATCGCAACCATATGCGGCGATTTTTCGATACCGACACATTTCGCACCCGACTCGGCCAGTTCACGCAATGTTTCACCCGTACCCGACCCTACATCAAGAAAAACACTGTTGTCATCGGCACCCGTGATTTTGAGTATTTGCGACAGCTCCGTTTTTGCGCGGTCTTCGGGCAAATGGAGTTTGTCGTATATTTTCGCGTAAAAATCATCATAGGAATCGCCGTCCGTTTTCAAGGTGAAGTTTTCTTTCTGTGTGAATCCCTCTGTGGTTTTTTGCCTAAATAATATTGTAATAATTGCCAGAGCAGTAAGCACGAACAAAATGACGATCAGCGACGGCATATATATTATGAATAAACTTATTGTGGCTGGCGCAACTGCGTTCGTGTGGAATTGAAAAATCGGTCTTGGCCAATATGCGCCAAATAGGGTCGCACTTTGTCTTCAAAAGCGGGTTTATCGAATAATTTGGGATAGGGTTGTACGCTGGGTCTCGACACGACCTCCACGTTATAGAGATCGCTGGTTGAACTGGGCACATATACGGATTGCGACGATTTCTGGATGGCCATTGTCTGGTTGCGCAAAATGGTCTCGGTGTCGACATTTCGCATATAGGTTTTGAAAGGGCCATTGCGAGTAGCCGGGCTGAAATTTTGCGACACATTGTGTTCAATTGTGGGAAGAATCGGCGTTTTAGATTCGACTTTGTATGGCAAATTGTACTTAGTTGATTGGGGGCGTGGAGAAAAACAAGGCTCTAATGGTGTGTCGGGGAATTGGCGACTGGCGAGTCGCTGGTTCAATTCATCGGTGCGTTCGTGTTGCGATACAATTAGGGTGCGATGAACGCCATCAATGAGACCGTTTGATTTATTTTCATTATTCGACAAGAGCATAATATATATTAGAGGCGAAAGATTTTATATTTTCTTATTCCTCTATATAATGAAAACGCTGTTTCTAATATTGGTTGTAATGCTTATGCTCGATTCGGTTTATTTATATTTAACTAAATCTATATTTGGTCAGCTCGTTGCTAAAATACAAAGAACTGCTCTCGAATTAAAAATGATTGCTTTACCCGTTGTGTATATTTTGCTGGCAGTTGGCCTCTATGTATTTGTTGTTGAACCCGGAAAATCTTTGTGGCACGCTGCGCTGTTGGGTCTTGTTATTTATGGTGTGTTCGATTTCACTAATTATGCGATGTTTAAAAAATATGATTTGTCGGTGGCATTGATGGATATGATGTGGGGGTCTACACTAATGGTGCTTACAACCTATATAGTGAGACTGTTCTAACCAAGAAATACTACCTTGGTAGTTGGGTCAGATATACTGGTTCCACCGCCGCTAATGCTCTGGGTTCCGCTCTGGGTTCCACCACCGCCGCCGCTAACCATCGGTTTCCACCGCTCCTCCAATTTAGCAACCATTTCCTCAGTAATTGTCCCAATTCGTTCATAAAATTCCGCCACAATTGGGTTCGTCTTAATTTTATTTGGATTAAACCCAGTCAAATACAATCCATCCAGCGACCGCATTCGACTCAACCCCACATAACTCTGCCCATACTCAAATATATTTGAACCTAAATCTATTTGCGCCAAATCCAGCGTCACTCCCTGCGATTTATGAATCGTAAACGCCCACGCCAATCTCAACGGCACTTGTTGTATTCCCAGTCGCGGATAATCTCCGTGCTGATATAACTTCGGGAAAATCAGCATTTCCACGCCATTTAGAAACTTCACTCGCGGCGCAATATTCGGCCCGCTCAAACTCTTACCATCACCATTGAATTGCTGTACTACAAAATCCGTTACGATTCCAAGCGACCCATTACATATACCAGAATCCGTATCCAGATTCGCCAAGCACATTACGATCGCGCCCTTTTTCAGGCATAATTTCTTCATTAATTTGTTATTTTCCTCGAACAAATCCAGTTGTTGGTCGACTTCTTCGGGTTTGAGAAAATCACACCGCGCCAAGAGTTCCGCCGGAATCGCTTGGCCCGTCTCCGCATACGTCGATAATCGCGTATGGCGCGACGAATCATACACGCGTTCTTCATCCGTCAATTTCGCATACATACTATTGTTTATTCGCTCGGCGTCGGCATTTCGCGGAAACAATTTTGTTGGGACGATTCCGTTGTGTTCCGCCGGGTCATATTGCGCGCTCACGCGCGACTCCAACAGTTTCACTGATTCGGGTGTAATCACACCCTTGCGAACTTCGTCTAAAATCTGGACAAACTCGCTATCTTTATGCCTGAAAATGGTTTTCAACAAGATATGCGATTTTGGGCTAAATGTGGTTTTCCAAATAGGCGATTCAAAACAAAACCGAACGGTTTCGGGCTCGTCGCGTTTTCCAACTGGCGGTAGTTGGTAAAAGTCCCCGATGAAAATCACTTGGATTCCGCCAAATGGCTCGGGGCATTTGCGAATAACGCGACCAATATTGTCGAGCACTTCTATCATCTTCTGCGACATCATACTGACTTCATCTACTATGAGAACCCGCGCCATTTTCCAATTTTGGATGGTTTTGCGATTTCGGGCGGCGCGTTCGACGATTTCGTGGACTTCGCCTTGACACAAGCCGACGCCACTCCACGAATGAATTGTCCGTGCCAGGCAATTTAGCAGAACGGCGGCGCATCCAGTCATTGCGCAAACTCCGTGATTAATATTTCGCTCCACTAAGTCGCGTTTTATAGTTTTTATGAGGTAGGATTTGCCAGTTCCACCAGGACCAGTAATAAACAGATTACTTCCACTACGATATTTGTAGTACGCATATTTCTGTTCTAATGAGAGGCATTCGATGTCTTGTTCGAGTGATCGTTGGCCGCCCGACGACATAGCGTTATTATGTAGTGCGACCTTTTTCGTATTCATATATATTTTCGCTTCTTCCTCACTATTGAATTTCTTGTATTCGGCACCGCGGAAACCGGTTGTTTGTGCTTGGCATTCCTCCCACGTTTGATATATTCCAGGGACCATTCCGTTTTTGACTGCGTAATAAGATGACGACATTTTGGTTTATTTAGTAAATAATTATTAAATTATAATAATTATTCAATTTTTTGGCATAAACATTTCGACACACTATGTAATAAGTATATGGCGACAACCGATGCTTTTGTAATCAAGCATTATACGATTTTGACGTCATTTAATCATCGGTCTATCTACATTAAATTGACCGACACAATTAGTTATATTCATTATGAGGCATATCTAGACAGCAATGATTTTCATATTGCGCTGCCGATCGAGAGTGTGTATCAATTGGTTACAAATTGTTTTGCCGAGGATACTGGCTACAATGTGAGTATTAGTGTGTCGGGGAAAACGATGACGATTCGATTTCACGCACAAATCAATGGATTTATTATGTATGATTTTCCGGTTCATATCAAAGAGAAACTCATCACCACAGATGGCCAACTGACGTTGGCATTCAATCGCATTGAGGAGAGGCAATTACAAATTGAGCGGAAAACGGATAAATTGGCAGAAGATGTACATAGTTCGCTCAAAAATATAGTGGATGTGGAAGCGTCGGTTAATAATCGGTGTGCCGATATTCAAGCATCGGTCGATAATAGGTGCGCCGATATTCAAGCATCGGTTGATACACGGTGCAACAATATACAAGATATTGTTGATACACGGTCTAAAGACATAGAAGTGTCTTTTAATAAATGGTCTGCCGATGTACAAGCCTCAGTTGAACTACGTTATACCAACACCATATCACATCTCGAAAACACCATCATCGATCTAGAATCTCGAATAAAAAAGCTCGAATCCCTAATACTCAACAGCGAAATTGATATCCGCATGAACACCACATTCGTATCTCTTAGCGCCACCTCTATCACTACCCCCGCCGATAACTATTTGAAATTCGACAAGCTCTGCCAATTTGAAAATCTCCAACAACTCCATTTTATTCCAATTACACTGTGCGATTTGTCGAAATGTCATTTTCCACAATTGAAAGAACTATATTTGGACGGCGGTGGGAAAACACATTTTCGCTCATTGTTGGGTATATCTGGAATGCCCAATTTAGAACATATTTCGATTATAAATGCGCCCGGGCTAAATACCATAAACAACATATTGCCGCCAAATCATAAAATCAAATCTATATGCGTGAAAGATTGCCCCGGAATCAACATGGATGGACTCAGTATTTATTGCCGCGTCAATCATATTCAGTTGGTGAAAACTTAACATAATAATTATGTCTAAGACCGCATAGCAACCGAACGTGTTCATATTGGAGATCGCTCATATGCCGCGTGCTATTTGTAGTATAATATGGATTGTGAAATATGGGATGTTCTTTGCCAGGTGGTAGGAAAATATCGAACCCCGGTTTTTCGAAGTATTCGTATTTCAAAAACGAGTGTTCATAATCTTGGATATTATTCATCAATACCAGTTTTGCTAGTTCGGGAAATACATGTCGGCGAACATTGTAAACCGCATTTTTCTCGCAATCCATCATTATGGCAATACTCACATTATTAAATCGTTGACTCGCGGGTATGCTTTTTTCTCGAATGCCTCTCAGCACAATGATTCTTGGTGCGATGAAACAAAACGAATTCATATAATTAGTTTGTATTGGGCAAACTATTTATATTGTTTACGCGAACACACTTAATCCATTTTTGTTTTCTTGTAATCCTTCCACGAAACTGGTTTGGGCTCCACAAAAACGGGTTCAGCTACACCGCGTTCTTTATCCAAATTGTCGCCTCTACGAATAGCACTATCCACATACAAATCGCGCAAGATTGTGCCTACTTTTACCGAGGCATCATATTGGTCGAGCTGCCCCTCCTCAATTTGTTTCAAAATGCCGATGAAATCCACCATTAACTTCATATCGAGCTCATCTTTGAGCACCTTGCGAAAAATGTCGGTGTAATTGCTAAATAGAAAGGGTGCCGAAGTAGCGCACAAATGGTTGTATTTCTCTTCCTCTACCATTCTCATATGGAAATGGTCCTTTTTAATACGACATAACTTGCCAATATCTTCGAGGATCAGTTCGCTGTGTTTTAGCTCGCGAATGCGCTCGGTATTATTTACATAGTCGTCGCTATCCATAAGCGATTTCATATTGAGACTCTGTGTAAAACTATTACTCATCTATATTATTTGAACGATTATTGTTTATAAGTTCTTTGCGCGAAAATAAATAATATGCGAAAATTATATAACTTCGCATATGTCAGCATCAATTAGTGATTTTGATTTAAATGTTATTGATAATTTGTCTGTCGAAGGATTTTATGCTATGACATTTTTTGGATTAACACTGGCCTCTATTGATTTTATGGCCAAACAATTTGAAATCAAAATGAATTGGTCGTCGGTGAGAAATATTCCGGATGCTACTAAATATTCGTGGTTATGGTCGAATGTGGAAAATAGGTTGAAAGGCGCTATTACAGATGCCGAAGAACAGATTACACAACAAATCGTTATGAATCCGGTTGTAAAGTCTTTGGATGATGCTACAAACAAGATGAATGATGCGTTGGCGAATGTATCCAAAGATGTAAAATCATTGAAGGAAAAAGTGGATGATGCGGAAATATATAAGGACAAAAAAACGTCGGCCTTGGCTGTGTCCCTTCAAAACAACATTTTAGCATTAAAAGAGGGTATGCAGAAAGTGATTGCCTCTCTTATTGTACAGAGGCATATTAGCAACGGCACGATTAAAATGATGAATGGAACGCGGTCTCTCCAAGAAAGTGTGCGCCTTGCTGTGAATAAAGTGAGTGGACAGAACCCGACGGCGGCACCATTGACGGAATCGATAATAAAGGAAAAACTACATGAGTCGGGTCCTTCGAATACTCCTTCGATTGGTCCTCCAAGACCAGTGCCATCATCCACCGTGTTACCGCCGTCTGTTTCTCCTGTCTTTAAAAAGGATCCCGTATTTGGAACGGATCCGAAGACTGGCACTAGATTAACTGAGGCCGAATTTGAGGCAGCTCTTCTGGCATCCATAAAAAACCCACCACCCCAAAATAACCCACCACCCCAAAATAACCCCCCACCCCAAAATAAACCACCACCCCAAAATAAAAAGAAGAAATAAATCATATGCCTCTATTGTAAATGGGATATTACTGGGAAAACAACAAAATATATATTATCATAACAATCGCTGTTCTATCCATTTGGTTGTTCGCAATAAGCATTATGTTTATTGATATACAAATCCAAATCGCAGCAACAAACAACGAGACTTGTAGTAATCCGGTCGCAATGTATTTTGACAAAGCCAATCGCGAAAAATGTCTTCGCTTAGCCGCCGAAAAGAAATCCGCAATTGTTCACAAATACACAGACACATTCGACAAAAATGTGGAAGGAGTTATTAAAAAAACCGATGATGTATTGCGCGAAATAAAGAACGTTGAAAACCACTATAATGGAATACAAAATCGCAAACAGGATGAACGTTTCCAGAAAATTGTAACTGCGCAAAAAATGTATAACGAAGTATACAAGCTGGTAAACAAGATCCGCGAAGACTACAAAGAGAACCAAGATGGTTTAGTAAAACTGGTGGATTATTATGAAAACACGTTTGAATACAATCAAAAAATCATGGTAGAATTAGCCTCTCAATTAGTAAATAAATTGGTGGCAAACACATTCACAAAAAAATACGATACACAGCGGCAGAATATGGTTGATAGCTACGACAAAATCAAAAAATTTTTGGAAACATTTAGCAAAGAGAAAATCCCGGAATTACCGCGAGACGCACGCAAAGGAAAAAAATAGGCAAAATAGTTATTATCTATACAATAATTATAAATGTCTAATCAGGTGATTGTTTCTATATTTATGTTGGTTTTAGTTATGACCATTGCCCTCTATTTGGGGTCGATGAATTACAATGGATTCACATTCAGCAAGTCACAGTTGCACGAATATCCTTATGAGGGATTTACCAGTTACCAGGAGGCGTTTGAGTTGAGAGAGGGAATCGATATTAAACGTTCCGGGACAAAGCCTGCCACAAATGCGAGTAAGTCTGCAACCAATGATAAAAAGCCTGCCACCACAGCACCTGCCACCACAGCACCTGCCACAACAGCACCCGCTCAACAGTCCAGCTCAATTGTAAGTGGCCCCGACAAGAGTCTGTTCAGTTCTTCGCCCTCCTCTCTTAATGAGCCCACCGTTTTAACTGTTCAGGAGAAACCCAAAGTTTCCGTCGATATGCCCAAAATTACCATCGAGATGCCCGGATCCGAAGCGAAAGAGGGATTCGAATCATCCAGTGAACATAAAGTCGCCGGATTTAAGGGATTATATGGCTCTCCCTACGAGGGCCAAAAACCCATTGGATTCATGTACAACAACAAGGGAAGCACCACATGTAAGAATTTCGGCTATACCAATTCTCAGGGCTTCGTTTGTATGAGTGAAAACGATATTAAATTGTTAACCACAAGAGGTGGAAATGCGGTTGGTGTTAGTGACCAAATTGGCAAGTAAATAAATATTTAGACATAGTTACTAAATATTTATGGTTGTGTATTGACAAGGGGGGCTAGATATACATCATCGACAGCGCGGATGACCCCGGATTATCCAACTTGACAAGTGTATCGACATCTTTCTTGGTAAGCGTATATGGAAATGACACATTGAGTCCCATCTCTTTCGCAAACATTTGCGTGCCGGATTTCACTAATCTGTACAAGTTGAGTTTCGTGTGTATGATTTCCAATGAACGCTTCAAATTGCGGACCCCTTCTTCCCCCTTCGCCTGGTTCGAAATAATATGCCCCAACACTTCGTCCGAGAAAATAATGTCGTCGGGACCAAACCCAACTTGTTCGCGGATTTTAGGCAACATATAGTTGCGCGCAATAATCGTCTTCTCCTTCAAATCATAACCTTTGGTGCGAATACGATACATTCTGTCTCGCAAAATAGGATTCACCAAGTTCTCATCGTTATAACTAAATATGAACATACATTTACTCAAATCCAACTCGATTTCCGAGAAATATTTGTCGTGGAACTGCGTGTTTTGCGTCGTATCTGTCAAATGCGTGAGTACGCCGATGATTTCTTGACCACGAGCCGTATCACTCACTTTGTCGAGCTCATCGAAATAAATCACGGGATTCATACATTTGCTCTCCATCACAATTTGCGCGATTTTTCCCCAAGTACTGCCTTCATATGTGTAGCTGTGTCCTTCTAGGAAACTGCTGTCTCCACAACCGCCGAGAGCAATAAATGCGAACTCGCGCCCGAGAATCTTACTGATGCCGTCTTTCACCAAGCTCGTATTATGAGTGACCGTATAATCACCGAGCAAGAATCGCTTGTTTCCGTCGATTTCAAATCCATAATAGTCGCCACCAGATTCCTGTTGAACTTCGATGCGTATTTCTTCCATAACGTGAATATGATTTCCGCTGGTTTCATCTCTATTGTATATAACCAATTCGAGCATATTATACCCGAGTTTATTTAAGTATGTGCGGTATCCAAGTGAACGCGACACGAATGCCAAAATCGAGGCGTCTTGATATACTTTTACGTGGTATTCTGCTCGCATGATGCCGCGGCTCGATTTCAGCATTGCCATATTCATAGGACCGGCCAATTCTTTGAACAACTCCATTCGTTCGGTCCATGTTCCGGCAATGCGCTTATCTATTCCAGATTTTGAAACATAATAGTTTTCCGCGAAATTAACCGATGTTCTGTATCCAACATATTTTGCCTTTTCTTCGGCGCTCATTGTAATAAAATGCCGGATTTCCATTTCCACATATTCGCCAGTTTGCGTGTTATATAAGCACAAGATGTGCTCCGAATTAACGACATATTTTTCGCCGTTTTTGTAGATGACGCGATACAAAGTATCCACACCACGACCTAATCCAAGAATGCGTCGTGGAGTGGAATCGTCACCCATAATAACATCGCCGACGACCACATTTTGGACCATTTTTATGGACCCGTCGAACATCAATATAGGCGTATTGATTCCAAAACATTTGCCGGAACCGGGTGGGCCGTGAATGGCAATCGCAGTGCCGATCGACGCAGGATTTGCTATCCATTGTCCCACCATTTGCATAATCTGCATTTTGGCATCTTCCAGTCCATATACGCATTTATCCAATTGTTCTTTCGCCTTTACCACGAACTCGCTACATTTATCGATACCATCATTAATACTAATCGAGAAGTTTCGGTAGATTCCAAATGGGATACGCATAAAATTATCCACCCAGTTTTTCAACTTGAAATATTCGGGGTCGCCGGGTTCCATCATAGATAATTGGTGGAGGCGTTGAAGCGCAACTGCTTTGAATTTCGGCGGCATATTGGATTGGAGAAGCGACAGCCGATAGGGCTTCTCGACATACATATGTTTGTTGATTTCGCGTAAATCCGACATAATGCGCAATTGTTCCTTGTTCGACAATTTAGTCTTGAAATAGCCAATTTCGTCGGTGATGACTTGGTTATCGGCTGCGTCAAGCAGTTCCTCATAAGTGCTGGCATTTTTACTGCGTGCGTGTTTAATGAGTTTCTTGATTGAATGGTTACATTGTTTTAGTGCTTTTTGGACAATTTTGTTGCCTGGTTTGGATTTTAGCTTGTCGATGAGAACCCGTTTGAGTTCAATGATTTCGCGATATTTTTCCTCAATATTCACAACTTCGGATAATGGGTCGGGTTTAGATTCCTTCTTTTTCTTGGGTTCGATGGCTGTTGTTTGTGCGTCGACCGATTTGGGTTCTGTGCTGTTTGTGGGTGATAGAGGCATACCTGGCAACTCCATTGCCTCGAAATTCTCTTTCATATATATTTGTTCATCGTCCGTATTATATTCTTCGTCATTCGATAAATTGGATGGGATGCGGGTTTTCATACCGGAATTGGCTTGTGGGCCGCCAATCATCAATGTTATTTTGAAGTTTTTGTCTTTTTTGGAACTATCTTGTTCTTCTTGATCATCGGCTTCGTCGTCGTCATCGGCGTCATCATCATCGTTATTATCATCATAGTCGTTTTCATCATCATCGTCGTCTTCATCGTCATTGTCGTCGTCTTCATCATCGTCATAATCGTCTTCATCGTCATTGTCGTCGTCTTTATTATCGTCGTCTTCATATTTAGACTTACTCTTCGACTTACTCTTCGACTTACTACTCGACTTACTCTTCGAGTTACTACTTGACTTACTCTTCGATTTACTCTTTGGCGATTCCTTTTTCTTAGACCCTCCCAACATTTTCGATATAATATTTTTAAAATCGGACATATCTTCGTCGTTCATCTTTTTACCTTTTTTGTTTTTTTTCAAATAATATTCCGACGAATCATTACTGGATGATGGATAATATGACGAATCGTCATCTTCATCTTCATCATCATCTTCGTCCGTCATAGTTTCATATTGCGTATCCGAATCACTCGATTCCGGATCAGGCTTATTTTTCTTATATGAACGACCCTTCGATATATTTTCAACTTTACTTCTCGGCATTACTATAAACACAAAAATAATCTGTATATTGTTTTCGAATGTCAAAATGTGAACCTCAAAAAATTGATTTTTAACAACTTGAATACCAAAAACAATATAAATATTACCAACCATAGTATATAGTATTTAAAATGTCAGCTAAACATTCTTCATACAAGAACCCATCGCGCATCATTGGAATCCAGTTTGGATTATTCTCGCCCGAAGAGATTCGCAAAGCGGGTGTTGTTGAAGTATTAACAAAAGATACGTATATTGGAAACAGTGAAGTAGCAGGCGGATTGTTTGACCCACGAATGGGTGTTCTAGGACCCGGCACCATTTGCCCCACCGACGGATTAACCAACATCATGACTCCCGGTTATTTTGGATACATTGAAATGTCTCGCCCCGTCTTCTTCATCCAGCACTTGAAAGAAATTATGAAAATCCTCAAATGTGTTTGCTTCAAATGTAGCAAGTTGCTCATCTGTAAAGAACAGCACAAACAGGTGATGAATATGAAGGCATCCGACCGCTGGGATTACGTCTACCCCCTGTGCGTAAAAGTGAAGCGTTGTGGTGAATCAAATGAACAAGGTTGTGGATGTAAACAGCCCGACAAAATCAAATTGGAGGGAATGTCAACTATTAATGCCGTGTGGGATAATTTAGTAAATGATGAACCCGTTGCCGGCGCCGAAACCGACACAAACAAGGGTAATTATGTCATGAAACTCACCGCCGAAATTGTGTTGAAAATATTCAAGCGCATAACCGACGACGATGTGGAGTTTATGGGATTTAGTCCAATTTGGTGCCGACCCGACTGGATGATTTGCCAAGTTTTGCCTGTTGCGCCACCCGCCGTGCGCCCATCGGTGAAACAAGATGCGAATCAGCGCAGTGAAGATGACCTTACTCATATTTACGGCCACATCATCAAGACCAACAAAGACCTCGCAGACCGAATCAACGCTAATGCGTCTTCCCACGTCATCGACAATTTGACATCCGTGTTACAATATTTTGTGGCGATGATAGTCAACAATAAGGTGAAGGGCGCGGTACCAATGGCTCAGCGTTCGGGAAGACCACTCCAATGTATTACTGGCAGATTAAACAGCAAAAATGGGCGTATTCGCGGTAATTTGATGGGCAAGCGCGTCGATTATAGTGCGCGTTCGGTCATTACTGGTGATCCCAATTTGTCGGCAAGGCAGCTTGGAGTACCCAAGAAAGTCGCAATGTGTTTGACGAAGCCGGTTGTTGTCAATGACCGCAATCGCGCATTCTTGACCAAGCTCATACAAAATGGTCCCGAAGTGTATCCTGGCGCAAAAATCTTGGAGCGAAAAGATGGCAATCCCATATCGCTTCGCTATGTTGACCGAATGTCCATCAAGTTGGAAAACGGCGACACAGTTCATCGACATATGATGGACGGCGATGCGGTGCTATTTAATCGTCAGCCCAGTTTACACAGGATGAGTATGATGTGTCATATAGTAAAGGTGATGGCTCGTGGAGACACTTTTCGTATGAATGTCGCTTGTACCAAGCCCTACAATGCTGACTTCGATGGCGATAAACATCTTGTCGCCAACAAGAGAATGCTTTTCAAGATGTAGATAAAACTTGGAAAGGAAAACATTGTAATATCTACTTACTAAACGTCTTTGCGCATAGATACGTTTGTAAATATAATCTCTTAGTCATTTAATTAAATTACATAAAAATAAATTGCCCTTACATAATAAAGAATGATATTGAATAAAAGTGATAGTGATAAAGTTATTGGTGAAATCTATAAAATAACAAATAAACAAAATAATAAAGTATATATTGGACAGACTCGCAGTCATAGATTGAACAAAGATAAATATAGACCTTTTGGATATATGGGAAGATTCAAAGACCATATCAATGAATGTTATTCCAAAAAGAAAAATTGTTGTAAATATCTTAATTCGGCAATTTTGAAATACGGAGAAGAAAATTTTAGTTGTGAAAAACTGGTTGAATGTCCTGTGGATAAATTGGATGAAATTGAGATAAAGTATATCGCAGAATACAATTCAAAATATCCCAATGGATACAACTTAACAAATGGCGGAAAAACTTGTAAGCATAGTAGTGTAATTGAGACTATCGAATGCTATGCTGAACGCCCACGAAATTATACGCGAAGTGATGACACAAAAGCGTTAATTTCCGCAAATGTTAAGGAAGCAATCAAAGATATATCACACCGAAAAATGATGATGAATAATGTTCAGAAACAGCATATGAATCAAAAGTTTGAAAGGTTTAAAAATGTGAAAATTGATGAATCCAATATAGAACAATATATCCGTGTAGCAAATAACAATAAACTTAATTATCAATATATAAAAATCAATATTCAAAAAATAGAAACAACATTTGTTGGTAAATATGAAAATATAGATGAAATAAAAAATAGGGCAATACAATTTATAAATGATTTGATAAAATGGCAACATGATCAAATTGCGGGAACTTCCTTAGAGCTTTCACTACCACTCGCCGGCGGAAACGTCAGTGAGGAACTCGGTTAATTGCCGAACCCAATGGTAAAAACGTGAAAGATTGGATAATCCGCAGCCAAGCCCCTAAACTCGCTATGATAGAGTATGGGGAAGGTTCAGAGACTAGATGGTTGTGGTTCGTAAATGAAGGTCTAATCAACCCGATACGGAATAAGGTATAGTCCAATCCTAGTTTGAAAAAACAGGTATATTTGCTTTGTGGGTAAGCAAATGGAGATGAATATGCATATGCCCCAAAATGTCCTCTCAGATGTAGAGCTGAGACACTTGGCGGCCACCCCCTACCAAATAATCAGTCCGTCCAGCAATGCCCCCATTATTGGCATTTATCAGGACTCGATGTTGGGGTCTTACCAGTTTACGCGCGAGGGAATTGAGTTCAACCCTCGTGACGCAATGAATTTAATAATGGGATACAATCAAATTGACCCAGCAATATTTTCAAAGAAAACGATTACGAACTTCGACTTGTTGTCGCAAATAACGCCACCTATATCATTAAAATACAAGACAAAACTATTTGGCAATGGCGAAGACGCAGCTACTTCCAACAACGTGCTCGAAATCGAAAACGGCAAATATATTCGTGGCCAAGCCGAAAAGGGTGTGTTCGCATCCGGCACCAAGGGTATTTTGAACCGCGTCTGTAATGATTTCGGGAATATGGCTTGCGCCAAATACATCGACGATTTACAGCGCGTTATCACCGAATATATGAAGACCAGCGCATTCAGTGTGGGAATCAGCGATTTGGTGTCTAATAAAAATACGTCGGATCGTATTGCGGCGATGATTGCGTCAAAAATGGAAGAGGTCCAGAATATCACCGACAAGGTTCACTTGGGTATTATGGAGAACAATACGGGCCGTTCTAATTATGCCGAGTTTGAAACCCAAGTTGGAAATGTTCTCAATGATACGACCGGCCAGACTGGCAAAATCGCAGTAGATAGTCTTAACTCGGACAATCGATTTGTGATGATTGTCAAATCCGGGTCCAAGGGTTCTATGTTGAATATTTCCCAGATGATATCGTGTGTTGGTCAGCAGAGTATTGATGGTAAACGTGTTCCTTATGGTTTCGATAATCGCACGTTGCCTCATTTCCGCAAATACGATGATTCGCCCGGTGCCCGAGGATTCGTAAAGAACTCATATATATCGGGATTGACCGCACCGGAACTCTTCTTCCACGCAATGGGTGGCCGTATGGGTCTCATCGATACTGCCGTGAAGACTTCGCAAACCGGATATATTCAGCGCAGATTGGTCAAGGGACTCGAAGATTTGAAGGTCGAGTATGATGGCACAATTCGAAACAATATGGGTAAAATCGTCCAGTTCTCATATGGCGAAGATGGAATCGACACTACGCGCGTGGAAAACCAGAATATTCCATTGGTAAATATGTCGATTGAGGATATTTATATGCATTTTGACCTCATTGGTTTGGGTGATGCGGACACGAACGCGGACTTGTTGGCCATTTATACGAAGGCCGCTATCACTCGAATGGAAACTCAACGAGAAAAATTGATCTACTCAAATAAGAGAACCATCGAAGAGTTTATCGCATATCGCGAAGCATTGGTCGAAAACGTGTTCAAACACAAAAATGAGGATTTTGTAAAGGCGCCTGTTGCGTTTTCGCATATTATCCAAAATATTCAAGGTCAACTTGGGCTCAATTCCACATCTGCTGTGGATATCACACCATACGAGTATATTATGATGACAGTGGACACGATGCAAGATATCGAGAAAATGTTCAAACCGACCGAAATGTTCAAGGTGCTCTACCATTTCAACTTGTCCGCCAAAGATATTTTGGTGAAGAAGCGATTCAATAAGAAAGCGGTGGAAATATTGCTGGAAACCATCATGCTCACATACAAGAAGGCATTAGTACATCCCGGTGAAATGGTGGGCGTTATTGCCGGCCAGTCTATTGGTGAGCCGACCACTCAGCTGACTTTGAACACGTTTCACTTAGCGGGTGTTGCCACCAAATCCAATGTGACTCGTGGTGTGCCTCGTATTGAGGAAATCTTGCGTCTCACACGCAATCCCGATAAACCATCGGCAACTGTATTCTTGAAACCCAGTGACCGTCACGATAAGGACAAGGCGGCCAAACTGTGTGTGATGATTGAACATACGAAATTGGTCGATGTGGTGAAATCCATCGAAATCTGTTTCGACCCGAATGATCGCGCCACCAAAATCCACAAAGATGTTGAAATCATTGAGCAGTTCTATCAATTCGAAAACCTTGTGCTCGAATGTAATCAGGGTGCCGATGTTGACAATACCCAGCATTCGAAATGGATAGTGCGAATGGAAATTGATGCCGAAATATTACTTGACAAGAATATTACTATGGACGACATTAATTTCGCAATCACCAATAGTCACGGATCGGAAGTGAGTTGCGTGTTCTCGGATATGAATTCGAGTAATCTAGTGTTCCGCATTCGTCTTAATTCGTCGGTTTTCAATAAGGGCAAGAAGAAGGGCACGCCGGAATCACTTGACCAATCGGACGAGATTCATTTATTGAAGACATTCCAAGATAATATTTTGAACAATATCGTATTAAGAGGCGTGTCGGGCATTCAAAATGTGAACCCGCGATTAATAAAGGACAATGTTGTCAAGGAGGATAACAAATATGTTCGCAAGGAAATGTGGGTTTTGGATACCACCGGCACAAATATTATGGACCTGTTTAGCTTGGATTTCATCGATTATACGCGCACATATAGTAACGATATTCGCGAAATGCACAATATATTGGGAATCGAAGCCGCGAGACAAAACATATTGAACGAGTTTGTTGAGGTGATGGAGGCATCCGACGCATACGTGAATTATCACCATTTGAGTATATTGTGTGATCGAATGACCGTGAAAGCGGATTTGGTGCCAATGTTCCGTTCTGGTATTATTAGTGACGATATTGGCCCGATTTCCAAGGGTACATATGAGATGCATACCGAGATGTTCTTGGATGCGAGTAGACACGGCGAGTTCGACCAGATGCGCGGTGTATCGGCGAATGTGATGTGTGGACAGCCTGGATATTATGGCACCAATGCGTTTGGGTTGTTGCTAGATATGAAGGCAATTGAAGAAACCGAAGATGTTGGTGTTGAAATGGAAAATGTGCGCGAAAACATTGATGCCAATTTCGCGGAATTACTTGAAAAGGATGATAAGTGTAAGATGGATAAGATCGCGGTCAATAACAATGTGAGCAATTTGAGTGCTCTCAGTTGTGGCAACTACGATGATGATTACAGCTTATTTTAAGAGTTGTGACACTCGGCTAAATAACATCTATGTTATTGTTTTTTTACAATAACATAAATATAAAATAGAACAAATAATAGTATATGTGCGACCAAATATTCAACCAATTTATAAACAACAATCCTAATTATAATGATTTAGATCGCAAAAAATGGTACAGAACAAACATCGCATACAAGTTCGCCAAGTTTCACAATATGGAAAAAGAGGCTTGGCATCTATTTTTTTCGGCACAACGCAAATATCATGTGTTGTTGCGATTTATACATAAATGTAAGGCGTCTCGATGGTTTATTAAATATAATAATGAGTACGACCTTACATACACGCCTTTTGCCGATATCCGCGAAACAAGAAAAATCGAAATCGTAGAAGACCGGCACATATATGTATTCAATATGGCGGATTTGGTGAAAATCATATATAGTGCGCTTACTACACACTCGTTTGGATTTATAAAACCGAAAATGCCGGCGAATCCATACACGAACAAAGAGTTCAGTATGTCGACTTTGTATTCGATTTTCGCGAAAATAAAGAATGTGAAAGTGCCTCTATTGTTATGGCATTTTTTTGATTGTCAATTCTCCATACAAATGCTGAAACAATATCATCGCAAACTGTTGATGCGGTATGCGACGGAAAACAACACGAACATAGATGCGCTCGATGATATTTATGAATTGTGTTATGGGTATTTCAATATACACAGCGATTTTCCACAAGAGAGGTTGTACCAGATTTTTCGACCCTATGTGGTTCGTTATTATAAATGGAATCTGCTATATTGTTCGAGGAGCAAAGACGAGTTGGATATAGCATTGCGTGCGTTTTCGATATATAATCCGCATTTTGGAACTAAGGGCGAAGGAGGATTTGATGATCGTCATTTGAGTTTTAATGAGTTTTTGAATACGCCGTTTGTTGAAAACGAAGATGTGTTTCGATTGGCGATGACACACAGAGAGGATTATAATAGTCCACACAATATGAGTTTGCGACCATTATTTGTTCCGGAGACGGATGATGAGGAGGATTATGATTGTGATGAAACCTACATCGGTGGAGAGGGCGATAGTGATGGAAGCGATGATGAATTGGGGTCGTATGGATATGATTAAGGGGTGGCGTCAACCGACCCCTCGTAAAAATGCCTAAATATGCCGGCCGAAGGCCGGCCCTTTCAAAAAGGCAGGGGTCGAAGACCCCCTAAAAAAGACATTCCAAGAAAAACAAAGAGTTCGCAACTTTTTGCGTTGTGCTTAAGTATTTTGAGACTTTTACAAAAATATAATGCTGATTGAAAATCAAGATTATATTGAATGAATAGAGGTTGTAGACATATTTTCGAGTATGGGATTAAAATGTGGATAACGAGTTCCCTTTAAAGGAAGGATCAAAAGGAAACCTGGGTTTCCTTTAAAATGCCTAAATAAGGCGGGGATCGAAAACCCCCTAAAAAAGACATTCCAAGAAAAACAAAGAGTTCGCAAATTTTCTCGTTGTGCACAAGTATTTTGACACTTTTACAAAAATATAATGCTTATTGAAAATCAAGATTATATGGAATTAATATAGGTTCGAGTGTTATTATTGAGTAGTAATCTTTTATGGAATAAATAAATAATTATTTGTTGTTATTGAGTATGGGATTTAAAGGGAACGACGAGTTCCCTTTAAAACAAAGAGTTCGCAACTTTTTGCGTTGTGAACAAGTATTTTGACACTTTTACAAAAATATAATGCTGATTGATAATGAAGATTATATGGAATGATTAGATGTTCGAGTGTTATTATCGAGTAGTAATCTTTTATGGAATAAATAAATAATTATTTGTTGATATTGAGTATGGGATTAAAAGGGAACAACGAGTTCCCTTTAAAACAAAGAGTTCGCAAATTTTCTCGTTGTGCACAAGTATTTTGAGACTTTTACAAAAATATAATGCTGATTGAAAATCAAGATTATATGGAATGAATAGAGATTGTAAACATATTTTCGAGTATGAGATTAAAATGGGACAATAAGTTATCGAGTATGGGATTTAAAGGGAACGACGAGTTCCCTTTGTTCCCTTTGTTCCCTTTGATTGGCTTGTACATTATAAAACCAAGTTTCTTTACAAACCATATGGATTGTAAAGCTTTCATAGAAATCAACAAGAATTCCAACCTCAAATACAGATTTACTAAAATAGATTAAACGCGCCTTCTTTTGGTTTTCATTGATTTACTCTTTTTTGTTTTCCTTGATTTTCTTTTTTTACCTCCTTTTATATTTTCACGTGGTCTATTTTTACGTTCATTAGACTCACTTTCATTTTGCCTACTTACAATTGGTTCTCTTGGTACAATTGGTTCTCTTGGTACAATTGGACTTGGCCTACTTAAATTTGGTCTACTTACATTTGGTACACGTTCACTTGGTCTACTTACATTTGGCCTTCTAAATTCTTCATTACGTTCAACTTCCCTTCTTCTAAATTCTTCATTTCTAAATTCTTCATTCTGTTGAACTCGCATTCTAAGAGCATCAATATTATCATCTAATACTTCAAGATAATTATCATTATTAAAATGTTGTCTATTATGTAAAAATAAAAATAATTGTGAATCGGCTTCATTACGTCCATAAAGTCGTAAAAATAAACGGCGTAATTCTACAAATTTGTTTGAATAATTATCATTTAAAGTTATTCCTAAACCAATAGGATCCGGGTCAGTTATATAATCTATCATAATTTGTTCAAATCCTTTTTCCAATAAATATCGCTCTCGATCTCTTTGCTCTTGCTCTCTTTGCTCTCGATATCTTCGCTCTTGCTCTCGTTCAAATTGCTCTTGATTTATTCGCTCTCGTTCATCTGAATGTTGTTTACTCATTTGTATATTATATATACAAATGAATATCTTACACCGATCAAAAAAAGAAAAATAAAACAAATTTATTTTGGTTTGTGTAATAGAGGTTTATTTTTTTAACGAGTAATATTTTTGTACGGTTTAAATAAGTTGTTATTGTTGAGTATGGGATTTGAAGGAAGGATCAAAAGGAAACCTGGGTTTCCTTTGAACGACGAGTTCCCTTTGTTCCCTTTAAAGGAAGGATCAAAAGGAAACCTGGGTTTCCTTTGAACGACGAGTTCCCTTTGTTCCCTTTAAAGGAAGGATCAAAAGGAAACCTGGGTTTCCTTTGAACGACGAGT
>JACCDP010818105.1_pt1 | contig 35510 bp, 65 predicted proteins | sample 7445841 | NCBI WGS metagenome assembly JACCDP01 (sample SAMN15323441, study PRJNA562643) | freshwater metagenome | isolation source: river surface water | place: USA:Blue River Watershed | collected 2017-08-17 | reverse complement strand
TCCACAGCCATCATTTTCTTTTATTAACTTAAATTTACCAGATTCAACAAGGGTTGCCCTAACTTTTTTTGCCGCTGTAGTATATGCCTTCTCCTGCTCCGAACCGCCTCCGCTTGGTTTTGATAATGGATCGCTTTCACAGGCTTCCGTTAACATCCAATGAGAAAATCCTTTTACCCGTCTCTTCATGATTCTCTGCTTTTTTATTCTATTTATCCCAGGTGCCCGGGAAATTTTTTCCCCCCTGGAGAAATCCACTCTTTTTCTAGGCCGCCTGGAGAAATTCAAAAAGAAGGGGTCCAAGTGCTCGGGATATTTTTTTTCACCTGGGAAAATCACACTTTTGCCCCCGGCCCCTTTAGTTCACAAAAATCAACCTAACTTATCTGTCCTAATAGTCATCCTGGTATATATATGGTATAGGCCCCGAGGGGGCCCCTGGTGGTCCCCGGGGGCCCAATTTGGGACATATTCACCCGTGGGGCTCCACACTAGGTCCTGGCAGGTCCTTCGGGTACTAATAATGGAGGCCAGGAGCGAGACCCCTGTCAGACTAGTGGCCCGGGGTCTAGATTACCAGGTAATAGAGTATACTGGAGCGGACTATCGAAGGATCGAGTGGCTCCGGGGTCTAGGTATCAGGTAATATAATGAAGCCAAGAGCGAGGCCTCTGTCAGGCTAGTGGCTCCGGGCCTATAATAATGGAGGCCAGAGCGGACTATCGAAGGGTATCATGGCTCCGGAGCCTAGATTACCAGGTAATAGAGTATACTGGAGCGGGCTGTCGAAGGGTATCATGGCTCCTAAATTTATTTTAGAGATTTAGTATCTTGTATCCAGATTTTTCTTATATTTACTTAATAACTTAAAACCTAAAGAAATGAAGAAAAGATTTTGGATAAACAGTCAAGGACTACTTATTACCAGTAGTGGAAATGTTTCACTTCGAAACGCTGAGGAGATTTCAAAATACAGATACGATAAATTATTAAAGGAGCAGAAACGCATCTCTAATGAGTTGGATGAAAATGGGATGGCAATTGGAAGTGACGGGACCCTGTATCTAAAGGGATTCAAGTAGTCTGTCTCTAGTCCCCAATGCCCGGCCCTCCTAGTTGAGGGCTTTTTTATGCAGACTCCACCCGGCTACTGGCCGCCAGGGAGGGTTTCCAGGAGTAGAGACCGCTCCGAGAAATAGTTTACCCGAAGTGTACCGAATTCGAAAAAAGTTATTATATTTATAGAAGTAAACGATTAAATATAATTAGTTATGAAGAGTATAAAAGTGGTCTGGAGATATCTTACCGACGAGCAGTGGAGAACCCGTTTGATTCTCCAAAGGTTGGATCGCCTGGAGTCCCGATTAAATAAGAACCGGGGATGAAAGATCTAAACGAACTCTTTATTGAATCCCTTGTTATCTCAGTGGTGGTGGCGATGTCGGTTGCGGTCGGTCATCTAGTGCTGAAGTTTGCAGATCTACTGTTCTAGAAAACCCGGGCCACGGGGTCGGTATAATAGTCTAAAAACCGATTGTTATGAATTTAAATCAAGATCAGTGGTTAGGGATTATCCGACACTCCTTAACTTTTGTAGGTGGTATTCTTATTACTAAAGGACTTGTTGACGAGACCCTTTGGGCCGAGATCTCCGGTGGGGCACTCGCCCTGGTTGGTGCGGTCTGGTCGATCCTAGCCAAGAGATAGTAGTAATAAAAAAATCTGATGAGGGACCCGGTCCCTCTTTTTTTTAACCGTGAAGAATCGCAAAGCTCGACAATTGGCCGCCTCTAGATGGCTCCTCGGGGCCAGCGGACTCTCCCTCCTGGCCGGTGCTCTACTGGTTACCGGCGGGGCTCACCTCTTAGGGGCTCTACACTTCTGCTGGGCCGCTGGTCTGCTCTTAGCAACCGTAGACCCTCGCTCCAACTGGCCATTAGGCATACAATTCGGACTACAGGCCTCCCTGGTCTTGGTCTGGTATCTGGTCTCCCCGACTGGAAACCCCATCGTGTTGCTAGACGGCCTGGCCCTTCTAGCGGCAATCCGGGCCCTGACTGTCTAAGTCAGACCCCGGAGAGAAGCCAATAGTATTTACAATTGACTACCTTTAATCCATCTTCGCTCCGGAAAAATATCCAAAAAAGTGGTGAAACCATTTTACGGTATACTGAATTTTTCTTATATTTACTATATAACCAATTAAACAATTTAAGTTATGAAAACGGAAAAAGTCATGAATGCGGTTGGAACCCTTTGGGTAACAAGTCTAATGTTAATGTTTGTATTCGCAATCGGATATACAGTCTGGGCGCTTGCAACTGGTAACTATCATGGAACCGCTGCATTTGAGTTTTAAGTAAAGGTTATATTTCTTGTATTAAATGGGAAGGGGTCCGCAAGACCCCTTATTTTTTTGTGAATACTTAAGCGTCGCCAGGGCCAGTGAGATCCAAGAGAATTCACATAGATCAAGAGACCGCTCCGGGATTTATTTTACAGATCGTGTACCAGATTGGAAAAAAAGTATTATATTTATATAAGAAACTTAAAACTTAAAATCATGAAAACCCTAGTCTTTCGAGCCCTGGTAGTCTCAATCATCTCCACAGTAATTGGATCTATTCTACTCTATTTTGGAAACCCAGTCGGAGACTGGTTCTTTTGGCCGGGAGTGGTGCTGTTGATTCTCGTCTCGATCATCTGGGATTTCACTGATGTCAGTCAACCGAAACGGGACCTCTTTCTCTAACCTGCAGGTGGGTCTACTATAGGGGAACTTCGGTTCCCTTTTTTAGTCGATTCCCCGGGAGCGATGGTCTCCGGGCTAGAGCCTATGTAGCCTCGCTCCGATAAAATTCCAAAACTTTTTTCTGAAAAATGATACCGATTGAAAAAAAAGTATTATATTTATATAAGAACTTAAAACAAAAAGAGTATGAATTGCGAAAGATGTAAAGCGGACTGCAGGGAAGGGCATACGGTGTCGATGTTTAATACCCAGACGATATGTATCCCCTGTGCCCGAACCGAGAAGAGGCACCCTAAGTATGAGGAGGCCCGCCTGGCAGATCTGCAAGAGATTAAACGAGGAAATTACAATTTTCCTGGAATCGGTAAACCTAATGACCTATGATTAAGAGCAGAGAAGAGATGCCAAGGAGAATCGAGATCGATCTCTGCGGACCCGCAGGTAATGCCTTCTATCTGATTGGACTGGCAAAGACCCTGGCCAAGCAACTGAAAATCGAAGTGGACGGACTGGAGGCGATGCATGCTCTAGGTATAACTAAATCCGCCACCCCAGGGGAATGGATAGCAGAACAGATGATGAGCGGAGACTATGATAATCTGTTAACTGTATTCGATAATTACTTTGGAGAGTATGTAGTCCTATACAGATAGGTCTGGTCTAACACTCCGTAGTCTGACCCTCCTCACGGAGGGTTTTTTTATTACCCAGCGTCTGGAGCCGATCCAAATCCCATGACCACTGGATTCCTCTAATCCTAGACCGCTCCGTAGTTAGCCGTGCCCTCCCGGAGCGAGGCCTTCACGGGCTAGAGCCTATGCAGGGTCGCTCCGAGAAATGTCTAAAAAAACCGGTATCAGAATTTTTTTATTTGAAATAAATTACCTATATTTACTCTATAACCAATTAAACTTTTAACTGATGGAAACTTCTGAATTGCGAGCTCGAGTCTTTATTTACAGCGGTATTTTTATAGTTTTAATTACTGTCATCGGGGCCCTCTTTATCGGTGACTCTATTCAGATCGGATACCTGGCATCTGGCACCATTGCGATCTTGGCGCTCTTGATTCTAGGCTACTGTTACCGGGAATATGAAGAGCGTGATCGCGGAACATTTTAACATTTTTTAACATTCATTAACATTTGGAAACGGAACCTATCCCAAGTAATTAGTAAAATAAATTAACAAAAATTAACATTTAAAATTTAAGTTATGAAAAAGTTTCTTTTAATCTTAACCATTGCTTCTACCTCTGTATTAACTGCTTGTGGATCTGATGCCTCCACTGAGACCTCTGCTACCGGTGCTGCTACTGATTCAACAGCCAATGCTGCTGATGCCAGTGCTAATGTAACCGATTCTACGGACTCAGCTGAGACTTCAACTCCAGTTGTAGATACCAAGTCAGGTAAATAAAACAAGAGGCAATAGTCTTTGGGAGGTCGGCCGTCGCCGGCCTCTTTTTTTGACCGGATCCCGGAGCGGTCTCTACTCATGGAAACCCGCTCGGAAAAACCTGGAAAAATAATTCAGATTTATTTTTATCTTTCAAAAATTTTGATTATATTTATATTATAATTAAGAGCTATGAAACCAACTGCAACACAAGTATTAATGGATAAAGAGAGACCATGGTTAAACTTAGAAGAAGAGATGATCGGTCACATGTTACTCGTATCACTGCGAATGATGGATGACGAGGCCGGACCGATTGAGGTGAGGGTGCATGCAATGGAGACCTATCTACAGATCCTAAAGGAGATGTCCCTACGTAACTAGAGTATGAAGAGGCCCAAGAAATCCAAAGAACAGAAGTTAGTGGAGGCCAAACTCAGGGCCGAGCGAAAGTCTCAAGGCTACTTCGATGGTAGATTCGCTCCACGTGTCCAGTCTCGAAAGAGCAGAGAACCTAGGGGCGATGATTGGCGTAGGGAGATCGATGACTTGTAATTCCGGTATAAAATAAATAATTATGAAAGAACTAGTAGAACGCATGGAGGGACTGAACCCGGACCTGATGGACTTCATAGAATCTCTTGATTTAGACTTGGGTCGAGATCCAGACAGTTTAGAGATGTTTCAATGGGTAGTAGAAGACCACTATGACGAGATGTTGGCAGAGATGCTAGATTACTTTAAAGAGAGGCCCGACATGCAGGCCATCCAGGTGGAGACCGCCCTGGCAGAATTAAACCACATGTTAGAATGGTTTACCGAAAAGGAGGAGTATGAGAAGTGCATGCGACTAGTGGAAGTTCGAACTGGTTACGAAACCCGATTCCGGGAGGCAGGTATTCTGCAATAGGAGCGGTGGGACACCTCTAGAATTCACCTATATCGAGATCTCGTTCCGCAAAAAACTCGCAACTTTTTTCTGAGAAATGATACCGATTGTAAAAAAAGTATTATATTTATATAAGATTAAAACCTAAAGATATGTACAGTTTAAGATGTGATTATTATTCCAAGCAGTTTTCCACCGTCGATGCACTCATCTCAGACATCATGCAGAGCGGCATGGATCCCAACTATGAGATTACCTTCAATGGCAGACCGACCGGGGAGATGGCCATTGACCTCATCCGTTTTTAATTTCTTATTACACAAGGGTGAAGGGTCCTCAGGGCCCTTTTTTATTGGGGTGCGCTGGAGCGAGACCGCTTACTGAATTTAGTATCCCATTGGCTCCGAAAAAAATGTGCAACTTTTTTACCTAAAATGATACCAATTGGGAAAAATGTATTATATTTATATAAGAAACTTAAAATAAAAGAAAGATGAAAAACTTAAGCTTAAACAAGACAGTTACTAGTAAAGATTCTGGTAATATTGACCGTTACTTCCGGGACATTCAGGAGTACTCGCCAGTGTCCTCGAATGAGGAAACTCAATTGGCGATGAGGGTTCAACAGGGTGACTCGAGAGCGCTTGAGCTCCTAGTGATGCATAACACTCGGTTCGTAATTTCAGTAGCGAAGAAGTATCAGGGACGGGGAACTCCGCTTAGCGACCTCATCAGCGAAGGCAATATCGGTCTGATCGAAGCAGCGAAGAGATTCGATCCCAGTAGAGGATTAAGATTTACTACCTACGCGGTATGGTGGATTAAGAAGTCGATTCTAGAATCTGTGGACGGAGAGATAAAGAATACTCACACTTCAATTGATGCCCCGATTGGAGGTGAAGATGAGGATTTCACAATCGCAAACAGATTAAAGAGCGACGGTAGAGACACTGACCATATCGTTGAAGACGAATCTAAAAAGATTGAGGTCAATCGAATGTTATCCCAATTAAAAACAAGAGAACAGGAGATTATTAAGAGTCTCTTTGGAATTGATACCCGGGCCCTAACTATCGATGAAGCCGGTCGTAAATTCGGACTCACTCAACAGAGAATCGGACAGATACGAGATACCGCAATCCGGATGTTACAGGACCGGGTCGGAGCCTAATCAACTCCGTAGTTATAGAGAGGCCTGCTAATTGCAGGCTTTTTTATTACCCAGCGTCCGGAGCCGACCTGGATCCCATGACCACCGGATTCCTCTAATCCCAGCCCGCTCCGGGCAACTCCGTAGTCGGTGGCCGTGCCCACCGGGAGCGGGGGTCTCCGGGGCTAGAGTCTATGCAGGGTCGCTCCGAGAAATGTTGAAAAATATATTTGAAAAAATAACCAAGATTAAAGAATTTTTCTTATATTTACTATATAACCAATTAAACAATTTAATTATGAAAAAGTTAAAAGAAGTGGATTTAGTATGGGCAAGTCAAGATGAGAATGAAAAGGTTTTCAACTATATGGAAATGCTCAATGAAGTAATTGAAGAATTCCAAGTTGAGATAATTGGACTTATTCCAATGTCATCGAGTGGGGCCAATCCTGAATTTAAGTTCTTGGGAGAAGAAGAATCGATCAAGAGATTATGTATTCATTATCATGGGGACGAGTCCGATGGCATGGAATACTATGATGAATACGCATATGATTCAGACCATACGGAATTGAAAATTCATCTGGATAGTAGATGGAGCAATGGAGAGAGAAAGTATATCTCAAAGGGAGGAGAATTCATCTTCTGATAGTTCATCTAAATCAATCTTCAGATGGGGCCATTTAATTTGGCCCATTTTTTATGCAGATCCCTGGAGCGGAGTGAGATCCAGAATCCGGCGGACATCCGGGATTTGGTCCCGCTCCGAGAAATAATTTACCCAAAGTGTACCAGATTGGGAAAAATGTATTATATTTACTATATAACCAATAAACAAATAGAATTATGAAAGACATGGGAAAGGTAATTACGAGCAAAGACTCAAACTGCATCGATCGCTACTTCAAGGACATTCAGGAATACGGGGTCTTGGATGCTAATGAGGAAATTGAAATTGCGAATCGAGTGCAACAGGGGGACCCGAGAGCTCTAGATCGATTGGTATTACACAATACCAGATTTGTAGTATCAGTCGCCAAAAGATATCAGGGACGGGGAACTCCACTAAGTGACCTCATTAGCGAAGGTAATCTCGGTCTGATCGAGGCGGCAAAGAGATTCGACCCAGACATGGGAATGAGATTTACCACTTATGCAGTATGGTGGATTAAGAAGAGAATACTTGCAACCGTTGACGTGGAAATCCGAAACAGTCACACTTCAATTGATGCCCCTATGGGAAGTGGAGAGGACGAAGACTGGACGCTAGCTAACCAGTTGAAAGGAGACGGACCCTCAACTGACCATCTAGCTGAGATGCAGTCTACCAAGAAGGAGGTTGAGATGCTACTTGCTGGGCTGCATGAAAGAGAAAGAGAGATTATTAAGAGTCTCTTTGGGATCGAGACCCGGGCAATTGGGATCGAGGAGGCCGGCAAGAGATTCAGTCTAACTCAACAGAGAATAGGTCAGATCCGAGATGCTGTAATAAGTAAGCTACAGCAGAAGGTCCGGTCCTAATCAACTCCGTAGTAATGAGAAGGCCTGCTAACTGCAGGCCTTTTTTTAGGTCAGACCCCCGGAGAGGAGACTATTTTTTAACATTTCGATATTAAGTATACTCTAGATTCTAGAAAAATTAAGTATCTTGACTTAATTGCAATTGACTACCGTTAATCCGGCTCCGCTCGGCTGGTCGTTTAACTTTTTAGATTAAAGATTAAACAAGAAGATCCAGCTCGGCTCCGTAGTCAGTGGCCGTGCCCGCCAGGAGCGGAGCCTCCTAGGGCTAGGTCGAATGCAGGGCCGCTCCGGGAAAACGTGACTGACTGATTTTCAAAACCCATGGGATTTGAGTATATTTACCTTAAGAACTTTATTAAAATGAAACGTAAAAGAAATTTAGAAACCCGTATCTTTTTGATACTTAGACGACTGGGATACCTTTGTAAGAAACCTAAAGCCCCTGAGCGAAGACTTAGAATCTCACAGACTATTAACGCTGACGGTACCATTACAGTATACGATACTTATCCTAAAGAGGTGCCAGTTAACGTGCACTCCTTAAACTCAGAGATAAATGTTTATCTGCAAGAGAGGAAGTTGGCCCGACCTAATTGCAAGTTTGATACCAACAGTATGAGCTGTCCGTGTGGCCGAACAATGAATGAGTTCCTAGACGTAACACTTAAGTGTAAGTGATGATACAATGGAAGCCACTGATGGAGAGGCACCAGGAGGGCCAGACCCCGATCGGTAAAGTGTGGATCCGATTGGATCGCGAAAACCGAGTAGAGGCATGGTACTCCTGCTTTGGAGAGACACAGAAGTGGTGCGCACAGGAAGGAGACTCGATTGAATTAGCAAGGGAACTCCTAGAAGAAGAATATAATCGGGTCCTGTTCTCCCGTCAGTTAGCTGAGAAAAACAGGTAATCTTTCATTTAAGTTCCGGGAAAAGGCTGACTCCGTAGTTGGCCTTTTTTCTTGTTGAACCCCCGGAGCGGGCTCTCCTCCTGGATACTCGCTCCGAAAAAAGGTGTCTCAAGATTTTCAAATATCAGGTATTATCGGTATATTTACTCTATAACCAATATTGAAATTTAGAAATCATGACAACAATTTATTTAGCTGTGCTGGATTTTAATTTATGTGGTCTTGCACTTTATGAAATCGAGCCAGATGTAATACAGAGCATTGTGGATGACCTAGATATTGAGTATTCAATTGATACCCTGGATGAGATTGTTTGTGAATATATGTACATGCATCACGGGCACCGAGAGTCAGAGTGTCAATACATGTTCTCAACTGAACCCATTCCTTTTTACAAAAACGGCATTAAACAATCGTAACCATGGAAATAAGAATCGTTTATTATTCAGAAGTAATTGATAACTGGGGCCGCACTGAAAGCTCGACTGACGGAGAAACCATTCACCGAGTATTAACTACCCCGGATGAATGGACCGATGATATGACATTTGAAGATGATAAGGGTAATGTTTATTTTATCGATGACCTTATAGGAAAGGAGATATTATTACCAGACATCTTTAAAACGTTCACAGTCCCAGAAGAATAAGTTTATTTATTGATTATTACCGTAGAGGCCAGGAGACTGGCCTTTTTTAGGCTGGTCGCTCGGAGCCATTCTCCTCCGTCTGGACCCGCTCCGAAAAAAGTTGTCACATGATTTTCAGATATCGGGTATTATCGGTATATTTACTCTATAACTTAAAGATAAACAATTATGAAAGGAAAATCAGTTTTTGTGTTAATGCACACCGAACCAGATTGGGTTTCAATTGAAGTTTATGAAACAGAAAAAGATGCCATTAAAGCACTTAAAGAACTAGCTAAAGAGAATGGTATGGAACTTGAGTCATATAGCGCGTATAGCAGCGACTCATTTGCCTCAGTAGAAGAAAAAGAAATACAATAAAATTTTCAAGTATCAAATCTTCTTAGTATATTTACTTAAACTTAAAATAAAAGAATATGAATCTTAAATGTCAGCACTCTAGAACCTATCTTGCTCAATCGAGTCCGAGCAGTCAGGTGAGACGGTGCGTTGATTGTAATTCCCAAGTGGAGCCTCAAGAGGGTCTAAAGACCTGCTCAATTTGCGAAGCTGAGTACGAAGGATGGGGTAATAATGCAGAGCCCGTTAACCCCGGCAGATGCTGTGACTCCTGTAATTGGAACCAGGTGATTCCTGCCCGAATAATTGGATTGACCCGATGAGAGCCGCGCCCGCTGGACACTATCGGTCTATCGTCGGGGATCGACTGCCCGGAATAAGAGTCGCCTTCACTCATACACCAATGTCAGGGGTAGTGAGAGTAGACCCGGCCCCTCTGTTAGAGATACTTCGAGAGTCTAGTGATGAGTATGCAGAGTACTACATCAAGGGACTGGAGTCGGGAGAGATGGTAGCCATCGTCGAGAGGAGCCAAGAGAATCGATATTATAAACCCGGAGAATTATACTTTAAATCATGAAGATAACACTTGAAAAAGAAGAGTCAGAGTCTGTTTTCTATGACGCAATGTGCAATGGATTACATGAAATATCCGCCTACGGATTAAGACTAGACTACTCGGATGAGGACTATCGATCCGCCAAAGAGAGACTCAAGTCTGAATCTGAAGGTCCCTGCTGGGAAGACGTGCTCATGCAGATCTTGCGAGACGGGAAGAAGCTGCGGATCGTAGACGTGGAGTGTGATGGGGAATACAGCGTCGAATTCGGCCTAGATGAGGTTCATGAAAGAGTGGCCTTGACTCCGATCCGTCACCTTATGGACGCCATTCGAGAAGAGGGAGATGCCATCACGGCCGACTGTGTATTACAGTCTGTCTTCTACCGGGAGGTCATTTTTGGATAATAATTTGGTTGGTTATATAGTAGAGGCCAGGAGACTGGCCTTTTTTTAGGCCCTTTGCCCGGAGCGGTCTCTCCTCCTGGAAACCCGCTCCGAAAATAATTATCCTAGGATTTTCAAGTATGGGATATTTTTCGTATATTTACTCTATAACCTAAAAACAATCAAGATGAAAAAGTTATTTTGTTCAGTAGTAACTGATCCCTCCGATGTCTTAGGCTCCCTTGAGAGTCCTATTATCTTCCACGTAAGTGCATCAGAGTTGAGTGAAGTGGAGGAGGGTATAAAGACCATGCTGGTGGAAGAGTATGAGTACAACCCGGAATCAGTTGAAATGCTAGACATCTTCTCCTTTGAAGTAAGAGACGTGGATGTAGTTGAATTGTAATGGCAGACGACGCTAGAAGAAGGGTGCTCGGTCTGATCTCAGAGAGACAGCGACTCCTACAAGAAGAGCTGGAAGAACTGAACCGGTTTGAAGACTCGAGAGAGGATACCCGTCTGCTAATTGAGATCAATCTCGCTCAGTCTTCTCTGCTGGGCGAGATGTTCGAAGAGATCAGCCAGATCCTACAATAGAGCGGGTGTTTGACGGGCAGCCACCGAAGATCGGCCCCCACTATTTAACAAAAAAAGTTGTCGCAAGATTTTCAGATATCAGATATTATCGGTATATTTACTCTATAACCAATAAAACAAGAAGAAATGGTACTTAACCCAATTGACCCCGCAGAATTGAGAGCCCGATTAAATCGAGGCACAGTTCAATTCGCATTTAAGAAACTAGATGGCAACTTGAGAACTGCTATCGGAACCACTTGCATCGAGAGCATACCCGCTGACAATCACCCTAAGGGAGGGGGGAGCAGTCCTAAAGTGGTAGTATATTTTGATCTGCAAAAGATGATGTGGCGTAGCGTAAGTGTTAACCAGGAAATCTTCGTTCAAGGATGAGATCCGGTAACAACATGGTCTTTGTCGACCTGGATGGCGGCAAGACCCAGGTGAAGGGCAACTGTGTATTCACAGGGGAGGAGTACTCGTTCGTGGCACCGACTGAGGGTCTGGAGAGATGGATGGCCGGGGAACTCATACAGCGTGCAATGCCGGAGGTTACACTGGAAGACAGAGAATTTCTCATCAGCGGCATCAGTCCTAAGGGTTGGAAACAAACATTCGGAGAATAATGACAACACAAGAATCACTTAGCATCGAGGAGATTATGAATCGATTCGATTTCGAAAAGGTACACCAGTACATGGTAGCAACAGGTTGGAAATGGTGGGACCGGGTGCCAGAGATGGAGGACCTTCGCCGAACCGCCTTGCGCCTACTAGTAGAGGCACAGATGGATGCGAATGATGTGACATCGGTTGGCACCGGAGGATTCAGAGTCTATAAATTACCATGGGGTCTAGAGCTGGTATTCGCCATGAATCGAGCAGGAACCTTCTAAGATATTTTGTTTTAGGTTGGGGAAGGGTCGACTCCGTAGTCGGCCTTTTCTTTTGCCCGTCTCTCGGAGCGGGCTCTCTTCCGGGATACTCGCTCCGACTGGGTTCCCCTCCAGATTTTCAGGTGTCAGGTATTTTTCGTATATTTACTTAGAATTAAATAGTATGTTAACACTAAGAATCAGGGAAAATCTACATATGGTTGGAGACACCATCATTAGTTACGAAACAGAAGTAGCAAGAATAGAAGGACCTAACATCGTTAAGCTCGGTGGCACTTGGAGTCGTACCACTAGTAAACATATAACCCTAGTGGCGAGCCTGTTATCAAAGCCTATTATAGGCAGTAGTAGAAAGAAGGAGAGCTATGATAAGCTACACTATGGAGCACGAGTGAGGTGGAGTCCAGTGGTCTCCTTTGCCGGCAGCTTAATAATTATAGAGGCTCGGGCTCGAGGCGCTGGGTGGATGGGTGCATGTGCAGCCGCCTGGTCTAAGCTCTCTAGGAGAGACCAGGAACTGGTGATGGAAGAGTATCAATCAAGCTGGTCTGAATTCGAGCGACACTGCAACCTTGCACAACTAGGGGTCTTACTCCAAGACGAGTCCCCAGATCTTTCTAAAATAAACGTCTAAAGGTTTTCAGGATTCGGGTAAATTCGGTATATTTACTTAAACTTAAAACAAATGAAAAGGTCCTTTAAAGAATTATCAGAATCTGAAAAGTGGGAACTGGTTGATCGCCTTACTGGAGATGACTGGTGGGAGTATGCGATTAGCAACCAGTTAGATGAACTGAGGGAGATGGGATTCTTGGAGCCCGACATCAAGTTTACTGGATTCTGGAGTCAAGGTGACGGGGCGAGCTTTACTTGCGACGGCGTAGATCTTCCCGTTCTATTGAAGCACTTGATTGCAGCTGGATTCCGACATCGGAGTCCTCAAATGGAAGCGGCCGAGCCTCATCGAGACATGGCCTCGTTAATAGGATGGGAGGCACTTGGGATCACTAGACCGGCATTAGACTTGATATACGAGCTTGGGGACAATGATCTGTTTGGGATCTCGATCTGGAGAAGCGGCAGATATTATCACGAGAAAAGCACTGATGTGGCGGTTGAGGTCTCAAGCTATTGGGAGGCAACCGAGGAGGAGAGAGACATTGAGCAGTATCTGTTTACTGTTGAAGACCAGGATGAGATTGAGCATTTCAGCTACGCATTGGAGACCTTCTTAGACGAGTGGATGGTGAACAAGAATAGAGAAATATACTCTGCTCTAGAGAAGGAGTATACCGCAATACAAGAGTCTATTTGGCACGATCTTGAAAACGAGGAAGAGAGTGAGGCAGCTTAACTCCGTAGTTGGCCCAGTTGCAGCTGGGCCACTTCTGTTACAAGATTTTCAAGAGTCAAATAAATTCTGTATATTTACTTAAACTAAAAGACATGAGTGAATACATAGAAATATCAAAGAAGAATTGGGAAAATTGTAAAAAACATATTCCACAGTCGGACCTAGATTATGTATGGTGCATCCTATGTGATTATACGCACTACATGAGTTGGAGCGAAACGAGCATGACTCAAGGGTTTGATGCTAGGGCGGAACTAAGTAAATACTTGGAATCAATCAATATCACTAATTATCGAATCGAATGTCGTTAATAAAAAATAAATTATATTTACCTAAACTTAAAAACTAAATATGTTAACTACCCTAATCGTCATTCTAAACATCGTCCTATTGGAGATAATTTTGAGCATTGATAACGCAGCCGTGATGGCGACCATGGTAAAGGAATTACCGAAGGAGTCTCAAAAGAAGGCCCTCACTTACGGTATAGTCGGGGCTTATCTGTTTCGAGGACTGGCACTACTATTCGCCTCCATGTTGCTCTCAATTACCTGGTTGAAGCTCGTAGGAGGGGTCTACTTGTTCTACATAGGAGTCAAGAGCCTGCGACCCGTCAGTGATTCAGACCACATCAAGACCTCTCCCTCCTTTTGGTCAACCGTGCTTGCAATCGAGATAATGGACCTGATATTTAGTATCGATAACATACTCGCTGCTGTAAGTTTCACGAGTAACTTTTATCTAATCTTACTGGGAGTATTCATAGGCATCTTAGGAATAAGATTTGCTACTAATCAATTGATTAAGATAATCGTAGTAAACCCAATAGTTGAGAAGATCGCATATGTAGTTGTCGCAGCATTGGGATTAAAACTAGTACTCTCTTATTTCTTACCGGGTTTAAACAGTGAGACCGTTGATTTAGTATTTTCTATTCTCACACTGGCGGCCTTCACCGTGCCATTGATTAGGAAAAACTAATTTTCAATAATTTCATGTGAACCCGGCAGGTCCGGGTTTTTTTGTGCCTCTCCCGAGGAGCGGCTACTTCTTGATCCAGGTCCGATCTCCCGCTCCGACTGAGTTCGAAAAAAAGTTTCAAAAACTTTTTCCTATCCCAAGTATTCTCTGTATATTTACTATATGAAAGCCCCAGAAATAAAACAATTATTAGCAGTAGGAGCCCGGGATAGAGTTCGCAAGAAACTGAAGAGACTGGCTCTTCCTGAGAGAATGTCAGCTCTACAAGGATGCATACAAGCAGGCCTCATCAACGAGACTCCCATCAATCTGAAATTCTTTAAGGAGAACTTTATAGACGAGATTGGCTCAATCCTGCTAAGCGAAGGGGACCTTGTGAAGGCGGTCGGCTACTATAATGAATCTAAAAGAATTAAATAGAATAAAAGAAGATATAAACATGGAACCTAAACCAGAGACCGTAATACTAGGACCACTCACAACTCAACTGGATCGAACCTACATATCTGGATTGATCACGCACTTACCGATCAAGCTAGAAGACACAACCATGCTCGACTTAGGGATCTTCAGGCCTGAAGATTATACAGTGGATCACATGGATGAGATCATTACGATCAGCTGGTCAGTTGAGATGAAATACGGCAGTCGCTCGGCCTGGTTGAATAGGATCATCATAAACGGAATTGATGTAGATATTACCTTTGAGTACTATGAGCCCAATACAAACGGGACGGATGACCCTAAGAGCTATCGATGGCGAGAGAGTCTAAAGCTAGAAGAGTGGGACATGGATGAAGAGATTCACTGGAACAATGATTCACTCTCGATTGACAGTATAGATTTCATCTTCAAAGAAGACAGTAAGTCAATTAAAATAGAAGGCTATGAAGATTAAACATATACATACGGTGATGGTCCCACAGGAGGACGGATCCCAAGTGGAGACTCGGGTAGAGATCGAGATACCACAGTTCGAGAACCAGGGGGCCGAGGAGCTCTTTGAGAATCATCGCTCTGAAGTCTACAGCGCAATCGTAGTGGGCATCACCCGAATGATGGATCTCAAGACGGACCGAATCGCCTGCTTCTCGATCGGAGACCTGGTGTTTGAGCTCGGTAAAGAGACATCTGAAGATAATTTAAAGAGATGTATTCAATACTATCAAGAGCTTGAAGAATATGAAACCTGTGCCTTTATCGTGCAGAAGCTATTACCTTATATTAACAATTAACTCCGTAGATAATGAACCCTTATACTGACCCGGCATACGATGGACCCGGTCCCAGTACTCTAGAGCTAGTGCAGCTTGCATGTGAAGAGTATCTCTTGCCAGTCTGGTTCTTCGTGATCTTCTTTGCCATGTTTATCTGGCACGTAACGGTACCTGAAAAGAAGAAAACCCGAAAAAGATAGCCTAAAATTTTCAGGTATCAAATATTTTCGGTATATTTACTCTATAAAAATAACCAATTAAACCATGTCAAAAGCAAAAGGATTTAAGAAACTAGACTGCAAGATCTGCGGGGAGACCGTGGAGAAAGTGGACGAAAAGGCAGACCGAGTCACCTGCTCCTCCTGTGTTCAGCGGTCTCTACAAGGAATCATCCACCTGGATCAACCAACAATAAACCCAAATAAAACAGAAGAACAATGAATCGACCAACTGTAACCCCAAGCCTAAAGTCCTATTTCAGATCAATTCAAAAGTATCAACCACTCTCTAGAGAGGAGGAGCTGGAGCTAGCCATAGCAATTCAATCGGGCTGCCGAGAGGCACTCAATCGACTGGTGAATCATAACCTAAAGATTGTGGTAAAAATTGCCTACAAGAATCTTAATCGTGGTATCGATCTAGAGGATCTTATTCAGAGTGGTAATATCGGTCTACATGAAGCTGCTCTTAGATTCAATCCCGACGAGATCAGAGGCAGATTCATAGGCTTTGCTCAGACTCGAATCCTAAAGAACATTAATCAGCTGATTGACCAGTGTGGCCGAACGGTCAGAATCCCGGTGAATCAAGAGTATCAACGCTACCTGGATCTGAAAGAGGGCAAGGAGGTGGAGAACATTCGACCGATCTACCTGGATGCATTTATTGGAGATGACAATAAAAACACAGTCGGATCCAGAATAGTGCAAGGTTTGGAAGACAGCAGCACTGCAATGGAACAGGCAGAAGAGCAAGAGGCGATCCAGAGATACCTAAGCATTTTGACTCCTCAAGAGAGGGATATCATTAAATACTTCTTTGGTCTTGAAGAAGACCCTATTACTCAGAAGGAGATTGCAGAGATGATGGGAACCAGTGGTGCAACTATCAGCTACCTGAAGAACGGGGCCTTGGAAAAGATTCGTAAACACATAGGTATTCAAGTTACTAAATAGAGAGGTATGAGACGCACGGTGATAATATTCGATGGCTCTGAAGAGCACGAGATCGGGACCCAATATTTCTTTCAACACCCGGTAATAGACCGACTCCGGCCTTCACAGGCAGTCGAGATGTATCAATCAACTGCAGTCTTTGCCAATGTGATGGAGGATGTAGGAGAATTAATTAAAAGAGGGTTGATTACTCAAGTGAATGAAACTAAAACCAGCCCAGAGTATCTAGAGAAAGTACGTGACGGTCTCTACATTCTAGAAGGAATGTTGATGGATCTCTTTGGAGACGAGGCAGGTCGGCAGATAATTGAATCAACTAATCGAAGTATTAATGAAGCCGGTTAATACAGTTCTGGTTTTTATGGCACTAGCAGGTCTGCTCTGGATCTCACTGCTCCACTTTAGAAAGGAGAAGAAGATGCAACAGGTCCTGATCGGAGACTGGAGGCTTCGTGAGAAGTGTCTACAGTGGGAGAGAGAAATCAGAACCCGGGGTCTAGATCCTGGAGCAGGTCTGGCTCGACTCCGTAGTATAGACTCCAGTCCGGATAAGAGATGCGCCGGCCGATATCTTACTTGGACTTCAGACATCCTGGTATCAAGTGAACTGTTTCATCGAGGAGACTGGTCGGTAAGATGCGCCCTGTACCACGAACTGGGTCATGCAATATTTAGACTGGAACATACAGAATCGGGTATAATGTCTGAAGAGATACCGAGCGAAGAGTATCTAGAGCAGAATTGGAATCAGCTATTAAAGGACTATTTAAACCAGTGTTATGACAAGCGATTGGAATCCCTTTGATGGGGTAGGATCAGAGGACCTGATCAATCACCTTGAGTCTCTGAAGAAAAAAGACCTTGATGCCTTTTTTGAATTGGTGTTCCAGTCGATCGTTAACTTTCCAGAGGACGCGATCCTGGACTCCAGTCCGATGGAGAACAAGAAGCAGGCCCTGCAGAGAATCATTAAACACTTTGAAGAGACTGAGGACTATGAGAAATGTGCCCAGCTTAAATCAATATTAGATCAAATTATTAAAAATGGAGAAGCTAATTTATATCGGGATGGCAAGTAGATCGGTGGATCTAGGGGAGCCCGCTCCTACGATCGGAGCAGAACTGAAGGCAACAGTAGTGGTAGGAGTACAATTTACTCGAGTATTCAGGGAGGCCTGCCGGTTAGCCGGAATCAAGGAGCCAGAAGTAGGATACCGAACGGTAATCAACAGAATCAGACAGGAGGGGCACGCACAGATATACTGTCAATTGGACCGGACAGCAGGGGCAGCCTTCACCCAGGTTCGAAGGGTCTGAGCGGGTAGGAATCAGCATCCATCCCGTGAGTCGATCCTATAAAAAATTATTCATAAAATTTTCAGGTCCCAAATCTTTTTAGTATATTTAACTATGAAAAAGTCAAATCTATATCTTGCCCTAGCCCTCTATCTGGTCTTAGGATGCAGCAGCGACAGAGGAAAAAAGGTCAGCTATCTAGACTACAAGGCCCCGGTTGAGATTCAGAGGCACTTCAATCACCCGGTACGTTGGGATGCCCAACGACAAGAGAGATGGGTAAACGGTAAATTGAGAGTAATCTATATCAATGGAACCCCGTGTCTTAGAATCGAGCATGACCCGGTTGAGCCACCTAAAGGAGCATCACATGTCAGCCTCAAGTAACATAAATATCTTCGAGATCTGGAACCGGGCCAAGGCTGCCCGTGACCATGTAGAACGGGATCTTAGGGAGAAGGAGAAGAGGGAGATCCTGCCTGAGCTCTTCACACAAGCACAGGATAATGTAAGATATCTAAGATGCTATATAAATACCCTGCGAGGCAATGCCAACTCGGTACAGGGGGCCACTGCCGCTGAGACCAAGCGTAAACGAGACGGCGCAAGAGACCAGCTCGCCTGGCTAGAGCGGAAGTTGGAAGAGGAGACAGTCTGGGCGATTCATTACGGTCGGCTCCTAGGAAAAACACCAATTATCTAAAGATCGGATTTTCAAGTATCAGGAATTCTAAGTATATTTACTTAAAATAAAACCAATGAACGAGCCAGTAAAAAAACCTAAATGCGAACACAAGAAGACCTATGTCGCAGTTCGCCACGTATCAGGACTAAGACTAGTTAAGTGTGAAAAATGTGGACAAGTAGTATAAACCAATTAAATTAAAGAATCATGTCTAATCTAGAAATCAACGATGACTTATTAGTAAAGTTTAGCAAAGATACCCTATTAGAGGTGTACGAATACGATGACTTGGAATGTGATTTCGGGGTGGAGGAGGAATTCAAATCTGGGGAAGAGATAGAGGTCACGGTTCTGGATATAAATGAGCAGGGAAATACTTTGACTGTTCAATTTCCAGATTCAGCAGTAACTTTTCTACCCTTAGAATTTATTGAAATCTTGAAGGTAAATCCATAAAATAATTGATCCTTGATTTTCGCAGGTCAAGGATCTTCAGTATATTTACTCTATAAACCAATTAAATCGAAATAGAATGGCAACACGAAGCAGAATCGCAATTGAGAAAGAGGACGGATCAGTAGAATCTATTTACTGTCACTGGGATGGATATCCAGAGCATAACGGCCAGGTATTATTAGATTGTTATTCCGACAGAGAAAAGACCCAGGCCTTAATTGACCTTGGAGACATCTCCAGCCTGGCACCTCATCTTACAGCAGACGGACCCCACACCTTTCAAAATCCTGAGAAAGGAGTAGTGGTGGCATACGGTCGAGACCGAGGGGAGACTGGGATTGAAAAGAAGCATCACGCTTCAGTTCCGGATTTCTTTAATGGGGACATCGAAGAATGGGGATACCTTTTAACCCAAGAAGGGGAATGGTTGTGTAAGCGAGGATACGGAGACATGAATACCCCAGTAGTAGTTGATTACATCCTAAGCGGAGAGGTTAAGTTTTAGCCCTCTGCTCTCTATATAGATGGGGCCCACTGGGCCCTTTTTTTGTGCCGCTCCTCTGAGCGGACGGACTGATTCAAGGGGTGCCTCACCCGCTCGGGAGCGGAGGCTAGGCCAACAGCAGTCTGCACCCGTTCAGGGATAATTCTCAAAAAATGTTGGCCGACATTTTCAGGATCCCAACATTCTTAGTATATTTACTCTATAACCAATTAAATTATAGCGATGAAAAAGTTAGTAGTAATCTTTAGATTTGGTAGCACCACTCCAACAGTCGGTGACATGCGAGCCATGGAAATCATTACCGAAGGCAGCATGCATGCGATGGGCTGCCCGACGCCAGTAGGTATCGCCTCGGTCGTCTATACCAACTTCTCAATAGAGGAGATCTCGAACCACTTCAAGACTGCAGCTGAGGAGGCATCTGACTTGCTGCCGATCCTGGCATTCTACTGGGGGGATGAGAATGTAGGAGTCAACATGGAGTGTGAAGCCTTCCTAGAGATGATGAGCTGTGCTGACGATTTTATACAGGACAGTGAGCAGCAGAAGCCAGTGGTGACCCTCAGTCTGGATGACATCCTGGACAAGATCTCCAGAGAGGGCATCGAGTCCTTGACCCAGCAGGAGATGACTCTGCTAATAAATGAGTCTCGCAAGTAGTCGGGATTTTCAAATCCCAAATAAAAAGAGTATATTTACTTAAACCAATAAATAAAAACAGAGATGATTGAACTAAAGGGAACCAAGAAAGAGCAGGCAGTTCGAGCCTGGTTTAACGAGAACATGGAGGGCAAGGTACCGGCTGGCGCAAAAGTAATTGACATCTTCAGACGGTTCGAAGCCGACCATCCTGAGATCAGCTATGGCTGCCTCAACGGTACCATGAAGAAGATTATAGAGGAGGGACACGTGGAACGAGGCACCACCAGACCAGCACCCGTCAACTCCGTAGTTCAAGAGGTGGTCAAGCCCGAGATAATCACAATCGAAGACATGGAGTTTCCTGAGTTCAAGTTGCATCGCACTGGCAAGAAGCTGGACGATCTCTTCTCAGACCATGAAGCCGGTGGAGGACTCTATGGCGGCACGGTAAACATAGTGATTGGCGAGTCGGGAGTGGGTAAGTCTACGGTCTTATTAGACATGTTGGCATCAGTTCAACGAGAGAATCCCAATGCCCAGGTGCTCTACATCTCGAGTGAGATGACCCGGAACGACATTCTCTTCTACTACAAGAAGACCCCGTCCATTGCCCAAGTGCCGACCCTACTCCTGATGGACTATGTGAAATCCGGCCAGCTGGACAGCGTGATCGAGAAGACCCTCAACGGTGACTGGGACATTATTCTTATTGACTCTCATCAGGACATCCTCGTAAAGTTGAAAGAGGTGATGGGATGGAAGTCCACCTATGCCGAGTCCTGGCTGACCAACATCATGATCGATGCGGCCGAGAAGTCAGGCACTGCGATCCTGGCCATCCAACACATGACGAAGGGCGGGCAGTATGTAGGCTCCACCTATCTGAAGCATGCCACCACCTCCATGATGGAGATACTCTTCGACGAGGCCGGCCATCGCTATGTGCGCTTCTCTAAGAACCGACGCGGAGGCTCAGCAGTCGGCAAGAGACTCTACTTCAGACTGGAGTCCGGTGAAGTGGTCTATGATGAGGCTCGCTATCGAGAGACTGAAGACCTCAGAGAGATCGAAGACCGGGAGTCGGTTCGACGAGTAGACCTCAGCCAGAAGTTCGAGGAGATCTTTATCGGGGTACGTGATATTGTCGACTCCGTAGACTCTCAACCGGACGAGATACCATTTGAAATCATTCAAGGCGAGGACCCTCAATAGGGGGTCCTGCTTAAACCGGGCTAAAAATTAAGTATATTATAAATAACCAAAAAAAAGTAGAACTATGAAAGAAGTAACAGCAGATCAGTTTCAAGAACTCCGGGACCGTTTGGAAGGAGCAGAGTCAGTAACTAAAAGGGTTCCCATCTCCGCCATCTCCGTAGACGACGACTGTATGCGACATGGCCACATCCGAGTAAACGGACAGGCAGTAAAGGTGAGCGACGGTTTCTTTAATCGACTGGGCTCCATGTTAAAGATCAATGCCACCCTTACCCGGGGCATGCTACAGAAGGGGGACCATCGCATCGCAGCTGGCCTCATCAACGGTCTAAAGGACTATCAATCCATGAACGCGAAGGAGAGCGACGTGCTACTCATCGCCAACAGCGTCACTCGTGAAGTGGTCGACATCTGTCCGCCTTCACGCTATCGTAAGGTAACCAATTCCACCGTCTTGGACGTGGCTGAGCGAATCTTAAATGACAACTCCAACCTCATCATCGAGACCGTAGACTGGAACCCCAATAGCGGAGCACTGAGTCTAAATCTCCTAAACAACGAGGAGATTGGCTTCTCGCAAGCAGGCAAGGACGAATTCTTTAAGTTTGGTTTCTCCATCATCCAGACCTCCCGTGATACCCTAGTGGAGAGCTACAACCAGAGACTGGTATGCTCCAACGGACTCAGGGTCTCTCTTGGAGAGGGGGCAATCGGCTCACAGCGTGGACTCAGTTTCGAAGACCGGTTCCGCTTGACAGGCACAGATGCTGAAGACATTCGCATCTTCCTCAACCGAATCGAGACCATGAAGAAGGCCGGCTTTGTCTCGCCAGCTTTCAACCAGGCGATCAATCGAGCCACTGGCACTCAGTGCTCCCTGGCAGAAGTGGAAGCCGCGGCTAGATTAGCCATCAGCAAAGTGGATGAAGCCAACCCAGAATTGAAGAAACAATTACAAGCCGGCCTCTCACGTCAATGGTTTCATGCCTATGGAGATACCTTGGCCCGCATCACTCGCAAAGGCCAGGACCCGGCGGCCCTCAACGCTCGACAAAAACAGTTTATCAAAACCGGCATGACAGTCTGGGACGTGGTAAACAGTCTAACTTTCCTAGGCAGTAACAACTCGGGTTTCCAATTGGAGAACCAACACGAGTTGAAGTACGAAGCCGGTCGCCTCTTCGGCAAAGGCTCGACTGAAGGTTACGACCTGGAATTCGCACAATTCGCATCGTTATAGTCTCTATATTTTGGTTTAGTTGGTTTAAGACCCGGTCGCAAGATCGGGTTTTTTTATGCCCCTACCCAGGAGCGGACCCCAATTTCGGGGACTGATTCACCCGCTCCGTGGCCATGCCCGCCGAGGGTCCCGGGATCACCAGCACTCGGGCCAGACGGGGGCCCTCCGGGAAAATTCACCCGCTCCGGAACCAGGGAGCCAGGGGCACCCGATCTCTTGGAAAGATATAGTTATTGCTCTTCAGAATCGGCGTCACCTACGGGACCCTCTTGACCCCTGACTCTGGGGTATCGGGTACCCATCACTGGTGCCAATTCACCCTTGCGCTCAAGGCCCGCACGATGTATCAGGGCAGCGAGCTCTTCACTCTGTTCCTCTTGATAGTAGGGATCTTCGAGCACTGGGTTCATGATCACGAGGTCACACTTATTAAAACGAAGCAGGAGGTACCAGAGCTCCGGAGCCACACGGGAGAGTCGAGACCAGTTGTCTATCACCAGGGCCTGGACCCGGCCGTGCAGGATGTCTTGGAAGAGCCTGTGTAGAGCGGGCCGGCCGGACTCAGAGAAGTCGGTGCCCGGGCCTCGATCCTCGTAGATCCGGTCGAGAGAGATGCCGCGTCGAGTGCAGTACTGCCGCATGATCTCCTTCTGCTCCTGCATCTTTTCACTGTCCCGCCGGGTATGGCCAGCCACTCGGACATAGCCGACGATCCAGTTCTCCTCGACCCACTTCCGGCCCACCAGGGCATACACGTCCTCGTCCCAATAATTATTCTTGCCTCGCATGTGGGGCATCTGGTACTTGTAGGTGCGAATGAGGCCACGCTTGACGTAGCGCTTGAGGGTAGAATAGCTTACCCCTAGGACTTCTAGTGCCTTCTTATAGGTCATACTCTTTAATTTTAACCAGGGGGACTCCGTAGTAGGGGTCTCCCGGGGTTATTTATCCGCCGACTGGGGTTCATTTCCCCGCTCGTGGACAGGTCCCTAGCAGACTACGTGAGGGGATCCGCGTTGGGGGACTCCGTAGTGACGGGATGTTGGGGCGTCGACGGGTGCGGGCCCAACACCGGGCCAGATTGATAGTGCAAAGGGAGCATCCCCGTGGGTAATCCTAATGGGGTAGCATACCGGGGATCTGGGATCTCTAGCGAGCCTGGCCCCAGGGGCAGGTTTTCTTTTTAATTCTCTCCAGGTCCTAGGGACTCCGTAGTAGGGGCAGATCAACCGGGGCCTAGGGACTCCGTAGTCCTGATCGGTATAAATAATAAAAAGTATCGAGCTATGATAACAAGTTATTCCAGATGGAGGCTATTGGAATCCAAGAAGGGGGCCTGGTCGGGTCCGATTATATTAATAGGTCCGCAAGGATCTGGCAAGTCTACTACTGCTAAGGCCCTGGCTAAAAAGTTAGGGGTACCCCTGATTAGTACTGACATGGCGATGATAGATCCTAAATGGGAAGAGCAGTGTGGACAGAAGCCTGGAGTTGAAGTTGAAATAAAAAGACACCCAACAGAAGGAATGTATTATGATTCTAATGATCTCTATCCTTTCCATGTTATGCGGGCCCTGTTGAAAGAGTATCAGGGCAAGCGGGTAGTCTTGGATGTAGGTGGTTCTCATAGCTGGATTAATCAGAAGTTGGCGCCAAGGATGGCTGAGTCCATTCTGGAATTTGAGAACCTCTGGATCTTTAGAGTCTATGGGGATCCTGACCGGACCTATAGATTTTTAAAGGGCAGAAGAGAGGGCAGGGGTGAAAAGATCCAGGCCCGGAATGAGGCCCGAATCAAGCAAGGAATTCGTAATCTAGACCGGTATTACAGTGGGGCCCAGGGGATCTGGATACTGGAAGAAGGGAAGGAGCGCCGGACCAGGGAGCTGGTAGATGAAATCATAAGAGAACTTAGATAGGGGACTCCGTAGTCCTGTGCGATATATATAATCCTAGATGCGACCTATATTAAATTATTCCAGCTGGCAGAGACTCACTGAGGCTCATAAAAGTGATTTAGAATTGCTTGATCGGCTTTCAAGGAGTCGGAACTGGAGTGTACGCCAGGCTGTCGCCGATGATCCCAATTGCCCGGTTGAAATTCTGGATCGATTATCTAGGGATCGGAACTGGAGTGTACGCCAGGCTGTCGCCGGGAATCCTAATTCCATAGTAGAGATGCTGGATCGACTCTCTCGGGATCCGAATTGGGGTGTACGCAAGACGGCCGCCGGTAATCCTGATTCCACCCCTGAGATCCTAGACCGAATTTCTAGAGATAAGGAACCGCGTGTACGCGCTAGGGTCGCCGGTAATCCTAATTGCCCAGTAGAGATCCTGGACCGACTCTCGAGGGATCCAGATACAGGTGTACGCGCTGCTGTCGCCCGGAATCCTAATTCCACCCTAGAGACCCTGAATCGACTCTCGAGGGATAAGGATCCTAATGTGCGCTGGAAGGTCGCCGAGCATCCCAATACTTCCATTGAAACCCTAGTTGCGCTCAGCATGGACCAGCTCGAAGAGGTAAGATCAACTGCTGCTGATCGACTGGCTAGAATTAAAGCAGAGAGGCCTGAACTAAGGGACCGGATCGAGGAGTTGGAGAACCTGGCTGATCTTGGAATCAGAGGGGACGAGGATGCCCTGGATCTAAGCGATCTAGACATTTAGAATACGATATATTGACTCAATTCAGCTACACTGATCCGAATGAAACTGGAGCTTATAGTATTTTAGAATTAGATAAATAGAATTAGATGCGACCTATATTAAATTATTCCCGCTGGCAGGGGCTCCATGAGTCTCGTAAAAAGGATCCTTTTGAATTGCTTGATCTGAAATCTAGGAGTGCGGAATGGAGTGTACGCCATTCGGTCGCCCGTAATCCTAATTCCACCCTAGAGATCCTAGACCGACTCTCGAGGGATACAGATTCGGATGTACGCTGGAAGGTCGCCGAGAATCCTAACTCCACTCTAGAGATCCTGTATCGGCTCTCGAGGGATCCGGAATGGATTGTACGCAAGACGGTCGCCGAGAATCGTAATACTCCAATTGAGACCCTAGTTGCGCTCAGCATGGACCAGAACAAAGTGGTAAGATCAACAGCTGCTGATCGACTGGCTAGAGTTAAAGCAGAGAGGCCCGAGCTCAGGGGCAGAATAGAAGAGTTGGAGAACCTGGCTGATCTTGGAATCCGAGGGGACGAGGAGGCACTGGATCTTTCAGGCCTGGATATCTAGATAAATAATACTAGATGCGAACTATATTAAATTATTCCGGCTGGCAGAGTATCACAGAGGCTCGTAAGAAGGATTCTTTTGAATTGCTTGATCTGAAATCTAGGGATAAGGACAGTCAGGTGCGCAAGAGGGTCGCCGGGAATCCAGATTGCCCGGTTGAAATTCTGGATCGATTATCTACGGATGAGAAGAGGTCAGTACGCACCTCAGTTGCCCGAAATCCTAACTGCCCAGTTAGGATTCTGGATCGGCTCTCCCTGGACCCGGAGGCGGAGGTAAGATTCCAAGTTGCCGAGAATCCCAATTGCCCGGTTGAAATTCTGGATCCCTTATCTAAGGATGAGAACCGGGCGGTACGCCAACGGGTTGCCTTGAATCCCAATTCCGGTATTGAGATTCTGGACAGGCTCTCCCTGGATCCGGATGTAGAGGTAAGATCCACGGTTGGCTGGAATCCCAATTGCCCGGCTCAAATTCTGGATCGGCTGTCTAGGGATGAGGACCTATCGCCAGGTTGGGCGATCGCCCGTAATCCTAATTCAACCCCTGAGATCCTGGCTCGCCTCTCTAAGCAGGGTCGTCTATTTATACGTGAAGAGGTAGTCAAGCATCCCAATGCTTCCATTGAGACCCTAGTTGCCCTCAGCATGGACAGGAATGACGGGGTAAGAGACATAGCAGTCGATCGACTGGCTAAACTTAAAGAGACTCGGCCCGAGCTGAGAGGCCGGATCGAGGAGTTGGAGAATCTGGCTGATCTTGGAATCCGAGGGGACGAGGGGGCACTGGATCTAAGCGATCTGGAAATTTAAAATATAAATAATCCTAGATGCGACCAATTAAAGAATATCAAGAGTGGAGGCTCCATGAGTCGGTTCGCTTGCGTAAGAACGCAAGCAGCAGATCCAGATCGAAGATGGCTGAGAATACTAGAGATCCTGAGCTGTTGGACCTGCTCTCCCAGGATCCGGACATGGGTGTACGTAAAGGGGTAGCCCTAAATCCTAATTCCACCCCTGAGATCCTTGATCGACTATCAAGAGACGTACAGTCTTGGGTCAGGGCCGGAGTTGCCTATAACAGTAGAACCCCGTCAGAGATCCTGGATCGGCTCTCTAGAGAAAGGGACTCGAGAATACGTGAATGCGTCGCTTGGAATCCTAATGCTTGGTCTCGGACGCTTTTCAGACTCCACCGAGACTCGGAATATCGGGTCCGTTGGTATGTCGCTGCTAATCCTAATGCTCCGATCAGTAGCCTCGCAGTACTTATCGAGGACCCGAATGAGAACGTAAAGAGAGCGGCTGATAAAGCGTTACGTCAGATCAGGGCCGCCCGGCCAGAGCTTGGGGACGACCAGATCGAAGAGCTTAAACATATGGCTGAGCTCGGAATCCAAGGGGACGGGGAGGCACCAGATATTTCAGACCTAGACATATGATAGTTTCACTTGATCAGGATGAATTGGACCTACTTACTGGAGCAGGGCCTCGAGTATTGGCCTACTTCACAGCAGACTGGTGTGAGCCGTGCAAGAGAATGTCCCCGAGCATGGAGTCGGTCGCCGAAGATTTATCGGACCGGATTCAGATCGTGAAGGTCAACGTCGACTCTTGCCCGAATGTGAGCTCTAAACTGGGGATCCGGAGTCTACCTCAACTTGTGATTCTAGAAGCAGCACAGGAGAGGGGTCGCAAGATCGGATATGCTTCCCGCAATCAGATCCTGGATTTTATTTCTGATCATCTATAGTCATTACTTCAGAGATAAATAATACTAGATGAGATATTTATTAAGATACGGCAATTGGCTACTCTTGGAGAGTGAAGAGACTCGGGATAATCCTTGGGACCTGCGACCAGATCTCGGTAGTCTGGGAGACAGGATCGTGAGAATGGCCCGCAATAGTGACCTGAGTATAAAGGCACAGGCCGCTCGGAATCCAGATACCCCTCCATATTATCTAGAGGAGCTGAGCAATATTGACCAGGAGGAGAAAAAACTGGACGTCTCAGATGTTATGATCTCGGTTGCTAAAAATCCTAATACTCCTGCTCGAGTACTGGATCGACTTGCAGGACACGAAGACGTAAGGGTTCAATTGGGGGTTGCCAATAATACAAATGTTCCACAGAAGACTCTTTGGAACCTAGGCCACGACGAGCTCTTCCAACTTCGATATGCGGTTGCCAGAAATCCTAACTGTTCTCCTAAGCTGCTGATGGTTCTCTCAGAGGACTCTACTGATACAGTAATAGAGATGGCATTGCGCCATCCCAACATGCCAATTGATCGACTTCAGAGTTTTGCTGACAGTCTAAACATATCAAACGAATGGAAGGGATCCATTGCCAGTAATCCGAGCGCTACTCCTGACGTTCTCACATCACTCTGGAAGAAGACCAAATTCTCACTAGTGCTTCTTAAAATAATTGCCCATCCGAACTGTCCGCTATCCATCCTGGTTAGGGAGTCTAGGAGTCTGATAGATCGCCATCGTGAAGCAGCACAGGATAAACTGGGGAGAATCTTCTTTAAGGAACCAAGTGCCCGTGAAGAGGCTGAAAGAATAGAGGCGATGTTAGATCTAGGACTGGATCCGGACGAACAGGTCGACCGCCCAGAGGATTTTTTAAAAGATATTGATATTTAGAGATGAGATACTTAAAAGGATATAGAGCTTTTCTACTTGAATCTGGTCAACAGGATGACTGGATGGAGTGGTCCGATCCTATAAGAACAATAACTCACATGTCTAAAAGTAGAGACTGGGAATCAAGATCCATGGCAGCTGAGAACCCTAAGTGTCCTCCTGATATTCTAGAAAAATTATCAAGAGACCCTGATGAACTGGTGAGAAGCGGAGTTGCTAGAAACCCTAAGACCAAAATTTCAATATTAAGCCGACTGGCCGGAGAAGATAATCCGTTTATTAATAAGGCCCTTCTAAAGAATCCCAGGTGTCCGGATCGAATATTATACAACATTGTGACCCTTGGAAACATATCAATTTCTGGACTGAGGCCAGTGGTAAATCACCCAAACGTGAGCATTGAAACCCTGGTTAAATTAAGCACTAGTAGTCGAGATCGAGTTGCGGCTGAATTGGCAAAAGATAGACTAGAGTACATGATAAGCGAACTTGAAGCCTCTGGCAATGAGGCAGAGTCTCAAAGAATACAGAATCTAATGATGCTGAACGATTTTAATGTCTCAACTGACCCAAGTGATGAGATAGACCTGGGAGAAATCGATATCTAATGATCTGATCGACCGGGCATTGAACTCAGCCTATCATTAATTCTGGACTGAATTTGCTCTCGAGCAGATTCAGTCTCTTCCCAGTCTCCCATTAAATGGGGAGGCACTCCTTCCCAGGCCCCAGACCAGTCTTGCACCTGAAATCCCCTTCGATAACATTCATCCCTCAGTTCTTGATATCTCTTTAACAGATAGAGACACTTGTCGTAGAAAAATTTAACGTGACCGGGTCCCAGGCAAAACTCTTTAGGCTGGTCCTTCATGTTGAACTTTCCCTTAGAAATTAATCTGGGTATTCTTTTAATTTCTCTGTGCTCAGCGATCAAGTGTCGATCTACAAGTTCCCTGGCTCTCACGCCTGAATTTATTCTAGTCATATTTGATATAAATATACCTCGATATTGTTGATAAATAAAGATATATTAGTAATTTTACACATTAAGTATTCATCATGAAACACTTGCATACTCTTATTTTTATACTAGTCGGCATTCCGTCATATTCCCAATACTGCCCATTTTTAGGGCCCGATCAGATTCTACCATGTGGAGTAAACTCAGCAACTCTAACAGCTGATTTATCTCAATGCGGTGCCGGCAGTAATCCAAACCAAACAACTACCTACAGTGTTACTTCTATTCCATATGTTATACAAACCAACACTGGTGCAGTAGTTCCTCTAGGCGATGACTCACAATCAGGAACACTCAACATCGGATTTACCTTTTGTTTTTACGGACAGAGCTATACTCAGTTCCGAATAGGATCTAATGGGTGGATATCACTAGGACCAGGAGTTCAGCCTGCTACTTTTGCAACCTCACCAATTCCAAGCGTGGTGCCTTCTGTACCCAAAAACTGTATAATGGGTCCATGGCAAGACTGGAACCCTGGAATTGGTGGACAGGTTCGTTATCAGGTACAGGGCACTGCACCTTGCAGGAAGCTCGTTGTTAGTTGGATCGGCGTACCTATGTTTTCGTGCACTAGTACGCAAGGCACTTTTCACATAGTAATATACGAATCAACTAATATAATAGAAAACCACATTGCCGTTAAACCCAATTGCCCACAATGGGCCGGGGGTACCGCTGTGCAAGGGATACATAACGCGGCAGGAACGCAAGCGGTAACGGTTGCTGGAAGAAACTCAACACAGTGGATTGCTCAGCAAGATGCCAGAAGATACACACCGAACGGTGCAGCAGTGCTTCCAACCTTAGTGTGGTACCAAGTAGGCAATCCAGTGCCTATTGCTCAAAATGTTAATCAGATCACAGTGACACCCCCAGCAGGTGGAGCCTACTATACGTGCCACTTAGAGTATCCAGCCTGTAATGCTGGTTGGGCTACTTGCAATGCACTGGGTGGTGGACTGGGACCGGATACAGTTCAAGTTGTTCCAGGTCCTCCTAACTTAAATCAACCCATCTTTGTGGTAACGGATCCGATATGCTATCAGTCTTGCGATGGGACCTTAGGGGTTAATCCAACAAACGGACTGGCACCGTATACTTACGTGTGGTCAAACGGAGGCTCAACTAGTGCCCTCAACAATCTATGCGCTGGAACATACAACGTATTAATAACGGATGCTAATGGCTGTACCGTCAATGCGACAGCTACACTCGTAGATCCATCTCCACTTGCGTCTCCATTAATGACGTCAACTGGTCCAATATGCGTCGGTGATTGTAACGGCACTGCGACCGTTAATCCAATTGACGGAATTGCTCCTTACACTTATATGTGGAATGACGGTCAGACTTTTCAAACGGCTACGTCCCTATGTCAGGGAACGTACTCCGTAGTAGTAACTGATGCCAACGGATGTACTGCTTCAAATACAATAACACTAGTAGATCCCCTACCTGTAGTTACCGGGCCCATTACATCTCTCGATACGGTATGTCTAGGAGATAATGCCGCTGTATATTCAGTGCCAGCTCAACCTGGATACACATATACGTGGAATTCTCTGGGCACGATTACATCGGGGCAAGGAACAAATACAGTTACAATAGACTGGAGTGCATCAAGTGCTGGACTAGTAAGTGGAGCAGTTCAAGTAGTAGCAGCAAATCAGCTCGGGTGTACGAGTGCTTCAATCGCAGTTGATGTTTTTATATTAAATGTAGTTCCGTCGATCAACTCTATAGGTCCATTCTGTGTGTATGATGCAGATGTGATCCTTGTTGCATCACCAGCTGGAGGAACCTTTTCAGGATTGGGAGTAAGCGGTGGGACCTTTGATCCAACCTCAGCTGTAGGAACAAATACTTTAACTTATACTTATACTCAAAGCAATTGTTTATTTACTTCTTATTCAACCGTTACTGTGTATCCACAGCCTGAAATACTGGCTATCTCTCCGAACGATGAGTTTATACAGATATGTGAAGGGGATTCCGTCTTGTCGACCTACACTCCACAGGTTAATATACCAGGATCAACAGAGTGGACTCTATTGGGCAATCAGATTCAGTCACCAACTTTAACCGTTGCATGGAGCAACACTGGAATGTATGTAATACAGGCGATTCATACAGCAGATGGCTGTGTTTCAGACCCTGCAACCACAACCGTGACGGTATCTCGCTGTCCACAAATGTTATATTATGTGCCAAATACCTTTACTCCAGACGGTAATCAATACAATCAAACCTGGAGACCTGTATTTACTTCTGGTTTTGATCCTGCAGAATTTCATTTAACGATATTTAATAGATGGGGAGAAATTGTATGGGAATCCTATTGGTCGGATGCCTCTTGGGACGGGACTTATAATAATACTAAATGTGCCGACGGTGTATACACATATAAAATATGGTTTGGTGACAAGTATACCGATGCAAAATATACAGTAAGCGGCCATATAAACCTAATTCGTTGAAGCTCACATGGATTGGATTAAAAAATATCGAAATTGGAAGTTCTTAAATGAGACGGGATCTCGGCCACCTGGTAGAATTAGAAGATCACAACCAGATATGACCACATGGCAGGAAGACTGGACTGCATCTAGAACTCCTGGAACTTCTCCAAAGAGGCTCGAAGAACTTTATAATACTCACTCAGATGATCTGAAATTTCTTGAAAATCTGGCAAATAATCCTAATACTCCACCTCGTATCTTGAAAATACTATCTACTAAAACCATTCACCTTGGAGAAAGGGTTGCAAAAAACAGAAAAACTCCAGCTGATGTTTTAAATTCGCTACTGGAAACTGGTAATTCAAATACGATTGCCAACGTAGCAATGAATCCCAATGCAACGGTCGAGACTCTAGAAAAAATATATAATCGACCTGATGCGTGGAGATACCTCGTGTGGCTGGCATCCAATAGTAAATGTCCGACTTCTATGCTGAGCAAGATAGCCAGGGTATGGAGAGATAATCACGATCCTGACGGAACCATGCTTGCCCTTTTATACAATCAGAACACTTCAACTAAAGATTTAGAAAAACTTGAGTCTGAGGCCGGTGATTGGGAAACCAACGTCGAGTTCCAAGACGCTCTTTCGAATAACCCAAATGCATCAAGTGATCAGCTGAGAAGGCTCAGTATGAGCCGAGACTCCAACGTCAGAGCAGGAGTGGCAGGTAATCCAAATGCTCCCATTGAAACTATTGCTGGACTTCTTCTGGACTCTGACTATTGGACTAAGCAAAATGCTAGCCTTAATCTAGATAAAATCAAGAGAGACCGACCTGAGCTTGCATCTAAAATAGAAGAGTTGGAGAACCTGGCTGATCTTGGAATCCGAGGGGACGAGGATGCCCTTGATCTAAGCGATCTGGATATATAATTAAACCCTTCATTCTTTGTTATTTTTTTTAAATAAATAATCTAAACTAATAAATCACCATGTCATATCAGCCTTCTACTTGGAATTATGAAACCGATGCTCACGGAAACAGGACATATCAAGATGAAGTTCTAAACAAAGTTCAAGAAAACTTATTGACTCTTTCTTCTCTTATTGGAGACATGCGAGTTGATGCTGAGCTCAACATTCCAATTGTTCAAGGTTGGGCTCAGTGTAAGACTGTTAAAGACCCGACTGCACAAACAGTCGCACTATTTGCATCAAAGATAATTGAAGGACTAGGGGTTGTTTTTACAGCCGGCACCCCGGCTGCTATAATTGCTACTATCACCAGTAAGATAGTAAGTGGATTGATAACTCACTTTGCTAATCCTCAATCTAAGGATACGTATAATCAGCTGCAGGCGGCTGCCTCTGATCTAAAACTGTCAATTGACAAGCACTCCTTTTTCATACAGAAGAAGATTGGAACGTGGCTGGATAATCTGGAAACAGAGTGGGACACCCCGATCGGAGAATCAGGTAATCGACTGTCTGATCTAGCAGTGAGTGAAATGCTTCCTCGACCTTCAAGTACTGAGTATGTAGAATGTAGGGAGAAGATGAATGAAATATCTACCTACGAAACAGCAAAGGTCCTGATACCTAGGAGATGGAGAATAAGAAAACATCGAGGATTTCCGCCCGACGGAATATCTAATCTTATCTGTGGCTGGCAGGTGGAGTGGTATAAAGTTAGAGGCAGAGGAACCTGGGACAGCTGGAGATCTAGCTCTGAATTTCCTAAGATTCCAAATCATTTAAAGGACGACATTGAAGGTCCATATGAGCCTATAAACTGGGATAACATTCCAAATGGCAAGCAGAGATTTACTAGCTGGGGATCCGCGCAGAGGGACTATGAGTGGTCAGATGGACAAAAACTCAATGACTCTAAACAGTGGAACGGAACCAGATGGATGGGATTCTCTGGCAGGAACTATCCATATCGTATCGAAAATGACAATCTGTTGAGCGGAACCTCGTTCTTAGATCTGATTGAAGATATTTTATCAGGAGTATACAGTTCATATAGTGGATGGGTAAAAGAAAATTCTATACCTAAGGAGCCTTCGTATTACTTGTGGTATCGAACCAAGAGGCCAAATGAGTCAGTTGAAATAGTAAACGATCGAAGAGACTGGACTCTCCTGGGAAACTGGGCGTGCCAGGACTGGGTATATGATTCAAATAGTATATTTACATGGGGTAGAGCCTATCGTGGAATTACCCTAAATCACTATTCTCTAGTGGATGAGAATGGAGACTATGCACCTGCTGAATTTTGTAATTGGTTGTTTAAAGACGACGGCCACGGTAAGATTAAGAATGAGGATGGGGTCGCTGAGATCAGTGACTTTTATCATAATTGGGGATTAAATTTTGAATAATTAACCGGATGAATTGGATAAAGAATTTTAAAGGATGGCAGAGAATAGTTGAGGCTAACGAGGTTCCGGATTGGAGCTGGAATACTCGATTAAAGCCTGCTTTAAAAGAGGCAGCTGACGGCAATCCATTAATGGTTTATTTTACAGGCGGAGACGAATGCAGCTGGTGTACTAAGCTTGAAAATGAAGTCTTTAGGCGGGTTGATTTTGTAACCTGGGCTGATAGGAGAAAGGTAGTCGGTTTAAAGGTTAAGTGGTCCCCAGGAGAAGAGGAATTTGATCGATTACAGTATCACATAGAAGAAGAGCTAGGACTGAAACTAAGCGGATCTCCAACCATAGTGTTTCTAACAGTTAATTCGAGTTATAAATTAAATCGAGTAGAGAGCCCGGATGCTAAAGAATTTAGAGAAGGATATGACGATAACTGGATTAAAATAGTTGGAGTCTCCAGTTCTAATTTTAAAATCCCACCTAAAAAAGGAGAAGTTCTAGCGCATAGCTCTGCTAAAAATAGATATGAGTTTGTTCAATTTTCAGGTATCGACGGGTATATGTTGATTCGACCAACAGGCACATTAAAGAATAAAAACTACATAGAAGACCTCTCTGTTCCTAACAGAGGACTGGTCGATGAGCCGGGAGGAAAGATATCTGCTGTCGGGACTGCGGTTCTTAATTCAATAATAACACTAAATCAAGATAATATTTTTCCATATGACTCAGAATTTTTAACTCACGCTCAGAAGAGAGAATTATTAAGGAAGACTCGGACTCTCACCGGTGTTAGTCTAAAGGGTGGAATTGAAAACAGCTCCCTTGGATATCTAGAAGGCGGACCTAAAATGTGGTGCTATCAAGCCGACATAATACTTGGATTCGAGAAAGAGTCTGCATCTCAGGACATATCTGACCGATTTAAAAGGATCGGGGCATATACAGGC
>JACCDP010089592.1_pt1 | contig 35533 bp, 43 predicted proteins | sample 7445841 | NCBI WGS metagenome assembly JACCDP01 (sample SAMN15323441, study PRJNA562643) | freshwater metagenome | isolation source: river surface water | place: USA:Blue River Watershed | collected 2017-08-17 | reverse complement strand
TGATAAATATGGTGAGGCAGTACAGCTGTACGGGCCCGAAAAGGCCGGTCAATATGTTGCCAATCCGGGGACTGGAGCTGCAGCACTCAACAACTGGATCGACAAGCAGCTCACTCGCTACATCCAGAAGGATATGGCTACAGAGGGCGACCCCATCCGGGCGCTGGCTGAGCGCGGGATACTGCACGTAGACCCCACAGGGATCTATGCGGGGAAGTCACTGGTGCACCCTAGTGGTGAGGTTATGCAAAAGATGGGGCAATCTGAGGCCGCTAAAGCATGGGAGAATGCGTCTGATAGGGTGATAGCTCCTGCGCAAGCCAGAACCTTCTTGTCAACTCGTAATGGGGAGACCGGTATTCCAACAGTTGAGCGTAATCCCTGGCTTGCCAAGGTGCCGCCAGAAACTGACTTCTACGACTTAACAGCGAACATGCGACCCAGTGACCTCGGATTCGACCACCTCATCGACGAGCTTCGCAACGCCACCGACATCAACAGCGGGTTACCTGCACACCTGCGCCTTGATCCCGAATCCCTAGCTCGAGTGTCAGTGCCTCAAGCAGTGCAGCGGGTGGCACTGATCAACCAATGGCGCCAAGAGCAGAAGGTTGCGGCGGACCTGGCGAAGGCTAACAACGCGGCCACAGTGCTCCACAAGGAGTACCCGGAGGCCGGTATGAAGTGGGTGGAGTTGAGGAAGAATGACCAGCTTCCTGAAGGTTGGGAAGATATGACCACAGACGGATCAAGGTTTAGGGGTCCTGCCGGTGAAATATCTGGTGCTGATCCACGCTACAAAGCACTTGAAGACGCCCTCCGATACGAAGGCGACACCATGGGCAACTGTGTGGGTGGTTACTGTGACAAAGTAGCCCAGGGGGACTCACGTGTGTTCTCGCTGCGAGATGCTAAAGGTCAACCCCATGTGACGATTGAGGTGCAGCCACCAGCTTATGAGTATCCCGTGAGCGGAGAAGAGTTCGCGATGCTTCCTCAAGAAACTAAAGACCGTTACCGCGCTATAACTGCAGAATGGCGTAAAAGTAATCCGGATGATCCTGAGGTTTGGAAAGCGTTAGCTGAGGCTGGTGTTGAACCAACCCCGCCGATTATCAAACAGATCAAAGGCTCTGGCAAGAAAGACCGTCTGCAGCGGATTCGGCTGGCAAACACAGGCTACCCCGACAACCCTGATGCGCACTTGCTGCCGTACATCCAGGACTTTGTGAAGTCAGGTCGGTGGTCAGACGTGGCGGACCTGAAACATGCAAACTTGCGCCGCGCTCAGGACGCCTTCAACGCTAATGAGCTAGAAAAGCTCAAGAGCCTGGGTATTGCTGATATTCCGACGTATGTCTCCGGAGAGGACCTGCAGAGGTACGCTGACATGCTAGGTAGTGGTTTGAAATACGACGCGGCTGGTAACAGCATTGGAGGTTACGCCGAAGGTGGGCCCATAAAAGCCCCCACTTGGGAAGATGCCTTCAATAAGTTCAATCAGACCCATCGCGAGCAGTATGGGATCGGGATCGATAGGGCTTGGAACAAAGACCCAGATGCCGAAGCAGCCAAGCAGCGCATCGACGACGAGTATACACGGGCCATTCAGGCGTACAATGAGCAAACCGGCGAGCATTTGACCCCGGATCAATCCGTGCTGGGTGTAAATGCTCAACCAAACACCTATGTGCCTAAGCCTGAGAAGGGTGGGTGGTTCAGTCAGCAACTCAGTAACGTGGGGAATATCTTTCGTCCTGTGGTGCAAAGTGTGGATGACCTGGGTAAAGACATGCAAAGTGCTGCCGCAGACACCATCCAATCAGCCGCCCAGCTGGGATCGGAAGCCACTGGGGGGTTACTATCCCCGGACGCCGTAAAAGTGGCTGCGGCAGTGGCCTACTTAATGTCTACGGGAGATGTGGCGGGGGCCGAGAAAGTGGCTGAGGCTAGCGGGTTGTCCGCTGCTGAGCTGGCCCTGTCTGAAGCGCCAACATTTGCCTTCACACCGGAGATTGCATCGTCCCTTAACACCTCAGTATTCCAGTCCCCGTTTATCACTGGAACCTATGGGGCTACCATGAGTGATGCTGTGATGGCTAGTTTGACCGGTAACGGGGGCCAGTTGGGTCTGAACGCTGCCAATATGGGTCAAACTGCCGATCAAATCTTGAATTCTGCTCGGTTGCAGGACTTCTTGTCTGCAAATACTCGCGGGTTAGTCGAAAATACCGCTGCAGGCTTTGCCGGACCCGTCGGTGGCCCCGCGCTTAACATGGGAAGAATGGTTTCCGCAGGTACCCCGCTAGACGTGGCTGCCACAAAGGCTGTGGGGAGCGTAGCATTGGGCAAAGCCGTGCAGGAAGCCGCTAAGCAAACCGGAGTGCCAGCACCAGTTTTCTCGCTCGGTGTGACTGGTAAAGCACCTGCCGAATCAGATTTAGCCAAAGCGGCAATTTCAGTATATAATCAGCAAAATATGAAGTCACGCCAGCCGCGCCGGGCTTAATATTGTAACTAGAAAGATCCTATATAATGGATAACCTCGAAGCCGCAGAAGACCTACAGGTAGTTGAGCAGCCTGATGGCTCTGCAATTGTGGTTCCAACTCCAGAAATTGTGCAAGAACCTACGGAGTTTGGCGCTAACTTAGCTGAGAAATTCTCTGAGAGATTTATCACAGAGCTGGGTTTGGAGCAAGCTGAGCTTATTGAATCTGACCGGCAAAGTCGGGAGCCACGAGATAAGCAATATGCAGAAGGTCTGCGACGTACAGGTTTGGGGCGGGAGGCACCAGGTGGTGCTGCATTTGAAGGTGCTAGTAAAACAGTACACCCAATGCTGGCTAAAGGCTGCGTGGATTTTGCTAGCCGCGCTATTAAGGAGCTATTTCCTGCGTCAGGCCCTTGCAAAACGCAGATTATTGGCGTAGCCAATGATGTTAAACTGGATAAGGCAGAGCGTAAAAAGAAATATATGAACTGGCAGCTTACTACTCGAGTGCAGGAGCAGCGAGCTGAGTTTGAGCGCTTACTGAGTCAACTCCCGCTTGGTGGCTCCCAGTATAAACGCTGGTGGTGGGAGGGCGGTAGGCCTCGTACTGAAACCGTCTATATTGATGACGTATTTACCCCATACAATTCCTCTGACTTTTATACCGCTCCACGGGTAACACATCGTCAATGGGTATCTAAAGCTGCGTATGAGTCCAGAGTAGCTTCTGGGTTGTACCGGGATATTCAAACATCTGCCCCAAATGCTGGATGGGCTACGCAATCCGAATCCAAGAAGGCTTCAGATAAGATTGAGGGATCTGAAGAAGATACTACTGCATATAACGACGAAGGTTTACGTGAGATTTACATGTCTTATGTGGACCTGGCCATCGAGGAAGACTCTCTGTCGGGTGGCGCTACTGCACCCTATATTCTTCATATCGAAAACCACACACAAAAAGTGCTTGGTTTGTACCGTAACTGGGCTGAAGATGGTGAAACGTTGGCTAAGAAGCACTGGATGGTGGAGTACACCTTCATCCCATGGAGGGGTGGCCCAGGTGTTGGGCTCTTCCACCTTATTGGGTCGTTATCGGCCGGTGGCACAGGTGCACTACGGGCTTTACTGGATAGCGCCCACATTGCAAACTTCCCCGGAGGACTTAAACTCAAAGGTGGTCGCAATGCAGGACAATCCGTTCAGGTAAACGCAACAGAACTTGCCGAAATCGATGCCCCAGCAGGTGTGGATGACATCCGCAAGATGGTCATGCCGTTCCCCTTCTCCGGACCTTCTCCAGTATTGTTTAACTTGCTGGAATGGCTCACACAGCAAGCTGAGGGGGTTATTTCTACAGCTAGTGAGGCAATTTCAGACGCAACGTCTAATATGCCGGTGGGAACCGCGCTGGCACTTATTGAACATGGATCCGTTAATTTCTCCGCGATTCATTCTCGCTGTCATGCTTCACTCAAGAAGGAGCTAGAGATACTGCATCGGTTGGATGCCGAGAATATTCAAGACGAGGAAACCGTTGAAGAACTAGGCGAGTTGGTAGTCACACGACAGGACTTCCAAGGTCCGTTAGACATCATCCCGGTTAGTGACCCTAATATTTTTAGTGAAGCGCAACGGTATGCGCAGTTGCAGGCGGTTATGCAGCTGTCGACTACTCCCGCTTTCCAACCGTTCTTCAAACCAGAACGTCTACTGCAGCGGGCCCTTCGGTTACTGCAAATACCGTCCCCGGATGACTTTGCAAATCTGCCCAAAGATCCTAAACGGTTAGGGGCTCTGGAAGAGAATTACATAGTCTGTTCCGCAGAACCCGGTCCAATTAAGGTTTACGCTGAGCAAGATGACATCGCGCATCTAGAGGCGCACCTCAACTTTTTGACGAGTCCTATATTTGGTGCTAATCCGCTTATTGGGACACTTGCGTTTGGTCCATTGATGGTGCATATCAAAGACCATTTGATGGCGATCTACCGTAAGCATTCGCAAGGTGCTGCAGATGCAATGGAAATGATTGCTCCAAGCATGGGCGCTACAATAAGCCGGGCACAAGCAGAGGCTAAGGGTTGTGCATTTGCAGATCAACTTATTGCGCAGTTACTAACTCCGATGATTATGCCGGCTATGCAACAAGCACAGCAACTTGCCCAACAATTTGGACCTAAACCGCCAGTTGATCCGACTATGCAAGCTCAAATTGCAGGTCAACGTGCAATTGCAGAGATTAACGCAAATTCTGCATTGGCTGTAGCAAATGCTAATAACGCTGCAAAAGATGCTATTGAGAAGCGTAATAACGAACTCGCAATCGTAGAGGCCGAAAAAGAGAGAACCTTCAAGCTGACTAATGCCGAGCAGGAACGAGAGTTCAAACAGTGGCAAGAGCAGGTTAAGCAAGAGGCTAATGATAGGGCTACTACAATGGCTACTGCAATTGAAAACCACGCTCTGCAGACCCAAGCACAAATTGCTGAATTCCAGGCATCCCAGAAAGCCATGCAAGATGCCATGGCTGCCCGAGTTGCCCTGGAGCGGGACCAGCGAGCCGCTGACAATGAGGCCCAACTGGCTGTGTTGAAGGCTGTACTAGCTGAGCATGCAGCCCAGCCGGTTACTCCCGCGTTTGACCCGTCTGCGGTTATCGCACCCATAATCTCGGATATGCAACGTAATGCTCAGGCTATGATGGAGCAGCTTGCGCAAGGGATCGCCTCGCTCCATGCTTCACATTCAGCTCCCCGTATGGCGCGTTATATTCGGGATGACCAGGGTAATGTCATTGGGGTTGAGTCGGTTGTTAAACAGGAGTCAAAATGAGCAATCTAGTTTCAGAACCCGGTGAACTTAGATTCACTGTGGAGGTCAAGCGCGCCACTACTGGCGAAACCGAGACGTTTGACTTGGTAGGTCACATCGTGGCTAAGGAAGAAGCCCGTCAATCATCCGAAGAAAAGGAAGAAACATGTCAGTAACACACAGCACAGCAGCTCGTAACGCTGCAACTGACGCGGTAACGGCACTCATTGGGGCATCAGGAAACCTGAAGTTCCGAATCAGCCCGTCATCTGTTGGGTCTCCCGGCACAGTGGTGGCAACACTGCCGCTGTCTGCAGATGCCTTTGGTGACTCGTCATCTGGCACGGCAACAGCCAATGCCATCACAAGCGACACAAATGCCACGGGCAATGCTTCTCCGGTTGCGTATGCCACTTTGGAGACATCTGCCGGGACCGTGGTAATTCATTGTGCAGTGGCTGCCGCTGCCAGTGATATCAATATGTCAAACGGGTTGACTGTAGCGGCAGGCGACACCGTTAGCTGCTCCTCGTTGACCTACACAGCGTTGAGTGCCTAATTATGCCAATCGTGTCGAGCGGATACATCGTAGGTCATGCGCAGGCCGATGGGCGGCGCTACATCACAGAGGTGCATATCGATCATCTAGACGCTACGCACGTCAGGGAATACCTTGCTACGCCTGGTACGGACTATGATGTTGTGCTGACGGCGCGGGCTGCGCAGTTGGAGATTGATTTTGCGGAGGCAGAGGCTGATGCCCTGTTGAAGTAATGGCACTCACCTTACAACACCAGACCTTTGCGCAGTTTGCCGCCAGGCTACGCCAGCGGTATCGCAACGCCACCCAGGCAGAGGCCGCCCGCATTGCTACGTGGATTCTTGACCACCTCGATGCCGGGGACTTCACAGACGCGCAGATCCGCAACGCATTCGGGCTGACGTCTGCACAGTGGACGGCGCTGAAGGCCAAGATGACAACGCTGCGAACAAATTATGAAGCGGTGCAAGCTGCGGAGGGTGGGTGATGGCTACGTACTATGTTCGCTCAACGGACGGCAATAATGCAGATGATGGAAGTACGTGGACGCTGGCGAAAGCTGACACATTGGCTCCAACATGGGCAGCCGGTGACGTTATTTATGTCAGTCAGGTGCATTCTCACGCGCCTGGTTCTGCCAACAATTTGGTGCTCGGTAACACCCTAAATAACCCCACCCGCGTCATCTGCGGCAACGACGCATCAGAACCTCCAACGTCCGTTGCAGCAACCGCCGTTATTGCAACCACTGGCGCATACTCCATCGCAGTGCGAGGCGTTGGCTATGTCGACGGGATTATTTTCAAAGTTGGCCTAACATCAAACGGATCGAGCCTCACCTTGACGCTGACGGACAATGACAACAATTACCTGAGATTCAGGAACTGTGAGTTTTGGCAATCTTCAACAGGGGCTGGGTTCATAACACTTGGCGCCTCCAGCTCCTCAATTGACACCCGCGTGGCTTGGGAAAACTGCTGTATCAGGTTTGCGGCGGCTGGTACGATTCTGCGGCTATACCAATCCAGCTTTACTTGGACTGGCGGTGGGGTTGTATCCGGTGGCACAAGCCCAACCGCCATCTTCCAGATGCTTGGCACAAATTGCAATGTGCTTATTGATAGTGTGGATTTTTCTAACTTTTCTGCTGGTGTGAACATCGTCAGCGCGCCATCTACCGGCGCGGGTCTGTTCGTGATGCGCAATTGCAAATTACCAGCAAGCTGGAGCGGAGTGCTCGGAGTGCCTACAGTGCCGCAAATACGGCTGGAGATGCACAACTGTGATGCTGGAGACACCAACTACAGGCTCATTATCAGCGAGTATGCGGGACTGATAACCTCAGAAACAACCATTAAACGTACAGGCGGCGCGAGCGATGGGGCCACAGGCCTGTCCTGGAAGATGGTTTCAACTGCTAACACGACTTACCCAACGATCGTACTCGCATCGCCAGAGATTGTGCAGTGGAACGCAACCACGGGCAGTTCACTCACAGCTACTGTCGAAATTGTCCACGACAGTCAAGGCGCTGGTACAAGTTCGGCATTCTTGGATGGCGAAATTTGGGTAGAAATCACCTATTTGGGTACAAGCGGCTACCCACTTGGTACATGGACCAACGATGCACCCGCCACGATCCTGACTACCGCCGCGGACCAGACTAGCAGCAGCGAAACGTGGACAACAACCGGCCTTACAACTCCCGTGAAACAAAAGTTGAGCGTGACGTTTACGCCGCAGGAAAAAGGTTTTGTGCGTGCTCGCGTCCTGTTAGCCAAAGCATCGAAAACAGTGTACGTGTGCCCAAAGCTGACGGTGGCGTAACATGGCGCAGTATCAGGTACCCGGCGGCCCGTATGTAAACGAGACTGCGACCGCTCAGTATCAGATACCGGGCGGTCCGTACCTCAACGAAACGGCTGGCGGAGCCACAACGCACTCCACAACTGGCGCGTTGACTGGGCAGGGAAGCGCAATTGCCGGAACTGCTTCAAGATTCAGAGCACATCCAACCAGTGGTGCTATAGCTGGTGCTGGATCAGAGATTGTTGGCAGTGCAGACAGAACTGGCGCAGCCACTTCGCACGAAACAACCGGGGCAATTGCTGGTTCTGGAGCTGCTGTATCCGGAACTGCAGCCCATGTGGTTATACATGGCACCTCTGGGGCCCTTTCCGGGCCTGGGGCGGTCATATCAGGGGTGGCCCTGCATAATACCCCGCATGGGACATCCGGTGACCTCGTAGGCCCCGGGTCAGGTCTTTCCGGGTCAGCCTTCAATGGCGTGGCTGCGTTAACTAAATCTGGTGTCAACCGTGCCTGGTTGGTTCAGTATTATACCAAGGCCTTTGCTGAGCAAGAAATTAAGCGCAAGGAGGCCGCACCACGGGCCGCAAAGACAACCCCGAAACGTATAATTGCAGCTAAAATACAGGAATCTGTTGCCCGGGCGGAAGCACAATTAGAAAGACTGGCTAAGCAGGCTCGAGATATTCAAGAAGTTCAACTGTTTGTTCATGCGGCCGTTCAGCAGGCTAGGCTTGCACCTGAACCGGCCCCGGTGGACTTCATGGTAATAGCTGAGAGCTATCGTAAGAAGCTTCAGCAAGAAGAGGAAGAGCTGCTACTCCTGGCAGCGGTTTTGTAAGGAGTGATTCATGACTAAAGCAAAGAAGTCGCAAGATTGCGAAATGGCCAAAGGTGGACGAGTAAAGATCAAGGAAGTAGGCCCACTCAAGGGGGTTCCTATGTCTCCTCTGACAAAAGTTAAGATGCAGAATGGGATTCCGGGCTACAAAAAGGGTGGCAAAGCCAAAGATTGCAAATGCTAGAAAAACTGTATCGAGAGCTCATTGCGCGCAGGGCTGAAATGGCCCTAGAAGTGTTTGATAGCCCTCCAGCTGACTGGCCTGCCTTCCAGCGTAGGCTTGGTCAGTATATTGAATTGGCAGCACTGATTGACATCGTGAAAGACATAATGTCTGGACAAGAAAACGACCAATAGTTGGTCGAATCCCGAGCGCACAGCGGGCATATCTGTGTGGTTTTGTAAGGAAAACTAGTATGGCTGGCGAAGTAATTAACCCCTACGGGCAGGGGCTTGATGTGTCTGACAAGACCATTGCGGAAATGTTCCCTCGCATTGACCCGGAGTTTGAGCCGTTTGGGCACCGAGTTATCGTTCAAATCCGTCGTGTGGTAAATAAGACCTCTAGCGGTATTATTCTCTCCGTAGGAACTAAGGAAGAGGAAGCTTACAACGGTCAAGTGGCTAAACTCATTGCGGTTGGCCCCCTGGCCTATAAGAAGCGTACTACCGGGGAGCCGTGGCCCGAAGGCGTGTGGGCTCAGGTAGGCGATTATGTGAAAGTTCCCCGTTGGGGAGGTGACCGTTGGACTGTGGACCTGAAGGACGGGTTAGAGCCAGTTATGCTAGCCGTGCTTAGCGATGCAGATGTCATCGGGAAGTATACCGGTGATGTTCGCAAGGTTCGGAGTCATCTGACATGAAGACTGTAAAAAAGGTCTTAATGACCATTAACCAACAGCTTATTCAAGACTCCATCAAGTGTTATGAGTATCACTTATTTCGCAATACTCGGCATATCGTGTGTTGCGCGACTATGGTGTGTGGGTATACAGTCATCGGGGAGTCCGCCTGCGTAAACCCTGACACCTTTAATGTGGAGCTAGGTCAGAGCTTGGCCCGACAGGACGCGGAGCGAAAAGTGGCTGAGTTATTGGCCTATGAACAACTGCTAAACGTCTACGAAGGAGGCGAATATGAGCACTGAAGAATTGGAAGTTACGGACGATGAGGTAAAGCATGGTGAAGAAAACCATGATCCAATTGAACTGGATGATGAAGTTGATGAAAAGACCGCAAAGGTTGACGAAGAACTTGAATCTGCTGAAACAGATGAGGACCGTGAAGCAATCCGGGCTCGACGTCGTAATGAACGCAAATCACGTGCTCAGCGTAACCGTGAACGCGTGGAAGCTCTAGAGCGCAGTCTACAAGCCATCACGGAACAAAACCGCCAACTGCAGCAGCAGGTTAGCTCTATTCAAGATGTCAATGCCGGTTCACAACTTGCGCAGGTAGACGCCGCTATCAGTCAGGCTAACCAAGCAGCAGAGCATTTCAAGGGGTTGATTGCTAGTGCTGCCTCTAAGAATGACGGCAAAACATTAGCCGAGGCAACTGAGTACATGATTGCGGCTAGAACTCGTGCTCAACAGCTGAAGGAGTTTAAGGAGAATGCTACCCGTGCCATGAATGCACCTAAGCCACTAGATACTCGACTGGTTAACAAAAGCCAGCAATTTCTGGCTAAGCATCAATGGTACAGCGGGCCTACTTCTGCGGACCCGGATAGTAAGGTGCTAACTGCACTGGATAACTCACTAACCGCTGAGGGGTGGGATGCCACTACGGATGAGTACTGGGCCGAACTAGAGGCCCGAGCTAGGAAGTACTTACCCCACCGGATGAGCCAGCCCCCTAAGAAGTCCCATAACCCAGTTCCTGGGGCTGGGTCTCAACCTAGCTCAGGTTCAAATGGCGGAGGTTTTACGCTCTCCCCCGACCGGGTAGCCGCCATTAAAGCGGCAGGTATGTGGGATGACGTGGCTGCCCGGAATCAAATGATTAAGAAGTATCGTGACTACGATAAACAAAATGCAAGGAACTAATATCATGGCAACAACTGCAAAACCGCAAGAAGACTCCCGCACTAAAATCGGTGGGGCATTAGATATTCGTGGCGATCGGGGGAATGATGACCCTGATCGAGACACCTCTGGGCTAGCCTCAGACGACGAATTTGAGAAATTCATGGAGGCAGAGTTCACTCAAACAGCACTTCCTAACCCGCCAGCCCTTAAAGGGTACCACTTGGTGTGGTTAACTACTACCAGCCAGTATGATAGCATTCAAAAGCGGCAACGCCTGGGTTATCAACCTGTGCGTCAGTCTGAAATGCCGGGGTTTGATGCTTCCGGCGGCCAAACCTTAGTGGGGTTCGATGGGTATGTAACCTGTAACGAAATGGTTCTTTTCAAGATCCAAGAGGATCGCTACCAGAAAATTATGGCCTATTACCATCACAAAAAGCCCCTCGAGGAGGAAGAGGGGGTAGTGGGACGCTTTAACGACCAGGGAGAGCGCCTGAAGGATGTTGACGACGGGGTTGACGCCATGGCACGTGAAGCTGAAATGGCCCGCCGAAAAACCCCGGTATTTTCGTAATTTTTAGCTTATAATTTCATAACGTGAGTAATCAGGCAGTAGTTGTTGCCATAACGATTTGCCGGGTTACTCACAATACGAGTCTGAAAATCACACCGGTTGAGCTTGCTGCTCCCATAGTTGATTTGTTGGCCCGTCATAGGCTGAAAGGCCATTGTCGTTTCTTCATTTTAACTGTAAGGAGTACTCAATATGAGTTCTACTGCCGCACCGTTTGGCCTTCGCCCGGTGTACCACCCCAGCGGTCAAATCCGAGCTGCTGAATTTTCTATTGCCGCCGCCTACACCACATCCATCTTCAAGGGTGACCCGGTCCTTTTGGACACTAACGGAACCATCACCCGCTCCGCTGCAGGCAACACCCTGTATGGGGTTTTTGCTGGGTGTGAATATATTGACTCCACGGGCAAACCCAATTACTCCAACTACTGGCCTGGTACTGCCTCATGCACTGAGATCAAAGCCTGGGTGTGGGTTGATGCCGAAATCGTCTACGAAATTCAGGGCGTTTCCGCACTGACTCAAGCCGCCATTGGGGATGAGTGCGACATTAGCACCTACGCTGCAGGTTCGACCTCCACTGGTCTGAGCATTGTCTCGGCCGCCACGGGGTCTCTGGCTGGTGCCGGTGCTTCTGCTCAGCTTCGAATCGTTGGTGTGGCACCCTATCCGGACAATGCTATTACCGACACGTACCCGATTCTTCGGGTGACCATCAACGAGTCTGCACTGCGTGCAGCGACTAACGCTGTTTAAGGAGTAGCAACATGAGTGCACCTATGCGCAGTACTGACTTTCGCCCGGTTGTAGAACCGATCCTTAATCAATATTTTGATGGGGTCTACGACCAGCGCAAAGACGAGTGGAAGCAAGTATTTAAGGAAGTGTACGCTACCATCGAGCGTGCCTACTTTGAAGAGCCTGTGGGTTACGGCTTCGGCGCGGCCCCTGAGCTGCCTGATGGCATGCCCGTTACCTATCAACAGGGTGGCGTGCTGTTTACCAAACGTTACACCTACAAGGTGTTCGGCTTGGCATTCGCACTGACTAAGATCTTGGTGGAAGACGGCGATCATATTAACATTGGTTCTACCTTCTCCAAGCATCTGGCCCAGTCCCTGATTGAGACCAAGGAGTTGCGTTGTGCTAATGTGCTCAACCGTGCTTTCAATAGCTCGTATCTGGGTGGTGATGGTGTTTGCTTGTCTAGCGCCTCGCACCCCATTGTGGGGAGCACCTTCAGCAACATCCTGGCCACCCCGGCTGCTTTGTCTCAGACTTCCCTGGAACAGATCCTGATCCAGGTCCGCAAGGCTGTGGATAACAACGGCAAGAAGATCCGTCTGCAGGGTCAAAAGCTGGTGGTTTCCCCGGATAATGTGTTCCAGGCTGAAGTGCTGTTGAAGTCGGTTCTGCGTGCGGGTACGTCGAACAATGACATCAACCCCATCAAGTCGATGAACAATACGGTTGATGCGGATGCGGCTGTCCTGTCCCGCCTGACCTCCTCTACGGCCTGGTGGGTGACCACTGATGCCCCCGAGGGTCTCAAGCTGATGGTTCGTCGCAAGCTGACGAAGTCCATGGAAGGTGACTTTGAGACTGACTCGGTCCGCTACAAAGCTACCGAGCGTTACATCGAAGGCTGGACCGATCCCCGCGCCATTTACGGCACGGCAGGTGTCTAAACTTACCCCCGCCCCATGTAACAGTGGGGTGGGTCACACCTGAAAGGATACAAAATGGCTGGAATTACTGTAACCCGATACCCGAATGGCCTTACTAACGTCAGTGAGGTTGATCCCTTTGCAGACCTGCCTGAGCTTGACCCCCTGCGGGTCATGAAGATCTGTGATGACTTCATGTGCGCGGCCAGTGCTACCGCGTCCAGTGTTATCGCGTGGGCCTCTGTGGATGATGGTGGTACTGGAACTAATGCGTTTCAAGACGCAGCCGGTGGCGTGTATAACGTTGTGACAGCTGCGGCTGATAACGATTATCATGCCATGACCTCTCCCACAGAAGTGTTCAAGTTCACGGCTGGTAAGAAGGCTTGGTTCAAGGCACGGGTAAAAGTGGCTGAAGCGACAACTAATGAGTCTACCTGGTGGGTTGGCGTTACTGACACCACAACCACGGGCGGTATGCAGGCCAACGCTGCAGGCCCGTTGGCTTCGTATGATGGGGCATTGTTCTGGAAAACGCCGGAAACGGCCTTGACCCTGAACTTCGAAACGTCTAACGCAGGAACTCAAAACACCCTGTCGACCTTCGCCACTTCGGTAACGGATACCTGGACTACCGTGGCTTTCTTCTGGGATGGCGTAGGGTATGTTACGCCTTACGCGGCTGTCAATGGATCTAACGAGCTCATTGCATATACACCCCAAGCGCTAAGTGCTACTGGACTGGAAGAGATGCATTTGGTTTTTGGTGTTAAAGCTGGCCCCACGGCTGCAGCTGAGACGCTTCAAATCGATTACATCTTCATGGCCCAAGAACGCTAACCTGAGGGGCTTCGGCCCCTCTATTTTAGGTAACCCAGGAGCATCCATGCGCCCGATTAAACTTGGCCCCTTTTCCCCTATAACTGCGCTGACAACGGCCTTTAATGCTCAGACCTTCACCTCCACGGGTGCTGCGGTGGCCCCCACCACTACAGAAACATCAGACGGCCTAGCACATCAGGTTACACTGACCTCTCCAGTACAGGCCACATTGGCGGGGGTCACTTTCACCATTGTGGGGACAGACTCCGACGGTCATCCGAAAACCGAGACCGGGTTGACTGGACCTGCCAGTAACTCAACCGTTACTACCTCGGGATACTTCAAGACGGTTACATCCGTTCAGCCGTCCGCTACCATGGGAGGCTTGGTAGTTTCTGTAGGTATTGCTGCCCCCTCGTTATCACCCACAATAGTACTTGAGTGGCGGTCTATCATAGCAGCAACGCATCAAGTGCAGGTCACGGGAACTATTAATTTTACCGTGCAAGAAACCTTGGACGAGGTATCACAAACCGTAGATGTGGATGCGCATGGTTGGACTTCAGTTACCTCCGGCTTGGCCTCAAAAACCGCCACTACTACGGCTGCTGGTGTCGTGGGTGCTACTGCCGCGCGTTTGCTAGTCAATAGCGTAACCAATGGCGCTACTTACACCTGGCGCGTGGTACAACCAACCCAAATTAGTGGGTGATGCATGGCAACTTCCGGTACGGTCGGGCAAACTAGCATCGACGTTACTACTCTCATTGAGCATGCCTATCGACGGTGCGGAAAGCTTGCTTCTACTGTTTCCTCTGAGTTGCAGCTATCTGCTCGGGAGAATCTATTCTTTTTGCTGAGTGATCTGGCAAACCGGGGTTTGTCACTGTGGTGCGTAGAAAAACAGGTTATAGGGGTTAGAGCAAACCACCGAGTTTATACCCTTTGGGCCGGTACAGTGGATGTTATGAACGTACTCTACCGCACTAAAACTGACCTGGACGGGACCGCTATCAGCGGAGCCGGGTGGCAGGGTATTGACCTCGGGTCCGGTAACGAAACCGCTGTTTACAACGCGGCAATTAGCTTCGCTACAGCTACCACAGCCACACTGGTGCTCGAGTCCTCTGACGACGCGGTAACGTGGGTTCAGGAGGCTGCGTTTGCCTTTGCAACTACACAGCCAGCCGACACTTGGCTGTGTGTAGACGCCGACAACACCAGGCAGGTGCGCTACTGGCGCGTTCGGGATACCTCTGGTACGCTCCCAACCCTGGGATCTTTGACCTTTAGCACGGAACCTTATGAGATTCCGATGGCAAAGCTGTCCAACGATGACTATACCAGTTTACCTAATAAAACCTTTGCCGTGCCTGCCGGGTCTAAGAGCCTGCAGTACTGGTTCGATAAGCAGATTCAACCGCGCATCTGGATTTGGCCGGGGTTAGAGTCCGACACCGACCAGATCGTGGTGTGGTCACAGCGACACATTCAGGATGTGGGATCGCTCACAAACACGCTTGATGTTCCCCAACGGTGGTTGGAGTCAATCATACTGCTCCTAGCTTGTCGATGCGCGGTGGAACTCCCCGCCGGAGAGCTTCCGATGGGGCGTCTAGAGTACTTGGAAGGGAAGTGTGCTGAGCACCTAGCCCAGGCCGAAGACGGGGAGTCTGATGGGGCTCCAATCCGCATTTCCCCAAACATCTCCGGGTATACCCGGTAGGGCCCCATGTCGCTATACGTTGACACCTCGGGACGTGCTACTCGTAGCGTAGCCATCTGTGATCGTTGTCATATGAAGATGGCCTATGACGACCTTGCCCCTGATGGGAATGTTCCGGGGTTGCGGGTATGCGGTGCTTGCACAGACCGCTTTGACCCCTGGAGGCTCCCAGCTCGGGCTAGTGAGCAAATATCCCTGAGGTTTCCCCGTCCTGATTCCCCCTTGACGGGGTCCTCAAGTTCTGAATCATCTACATCGGCCATTGCTGGAGAAGCTATTGCGGGTGAAGCCATAGCAGGAGTATCATGACAACCACAACTTTTGTAACCGGACAAACGGTCATTGAGGCCGATTGGCTAAATGATGTAGATGCGGCCACATACGGAACCCGCCCAGTGGCTACCGGGGGAACCGGGGCCACTACAGCCACAGATGCCCGCACCAACCTTGGGTTGGGCAATGTGGATAATACTGCAGATGCCGCCAAACCGGTGAGCACAGCCCAGCAAACAGCGCTAGACCTGAAGGCTAATCTGGTCAGTCCAACCTTTACAGGAACTCCGGCTGCCCCAACTGCCGCCGTAGGGACTAACACTACGCAGATCGCAACAACGGCGCATGTTTACGCTGAGCGCACGGCTACCGCTACCCTGACTAACAAGACCCTAACCAGTCCGACCATTACGGGGTCCTTGACTTTGCCCGCCTTTACGCTATCTGGAGCAGTGTCAGGGGGTTCACAGAACATAGATAATGTGGTTATCGGCGCCAACACACCCCTGGCTGGGGGTTTTACAACGGTAAACACGTCGGGAACGATAACCAACGGTGGGCAGCTTGTTTTGCCTAAAACCACAGGCTATGGAATCAAGGTGGACACCGCTACGCCGACTTTTGGTTACCGTGACATGCTGGGGCAGCTGATTGTCAGGGGTTCCGGAGCTAATGACCCCGCATGGTCTGCGTATGGGGCTACGGCGCAGTACGCATATTCATTTTCCGCGGGTACCATGCAACAGTTTTGGACTGTATTCCACGTTCCCCACGACTATGTTCCGGGCACCGACATTTACTTGCATATACATTGGTCTAATGGCGCGGCAGTTCCGAACACAGGAAATGTAATTTGGGGTTTTGAATACTCCTTTGCTAAGGGCTATAACCAAGAGGCTTTCCCGGCCTCAACCACGGTGACCGTAACCCAAGCTTGCCCTGCAACTAGGTATCAGCATAATATTGCAGAAACCACAGCGATTACAATAGCAGGTATGGAGGTGGATGGGCTCATTATGGTGCGGGTGTATCGAGATGCGGCCGCCGTGGGTGACACTTGCACCGATGCGGTGTTTGGTCACATGTGTGATATGCATTACCAGTCCACCGGTATGGCGACCAAGAATAAAAATTATCCTTTCTACTCATAAGGTAATTCAGCATGACCACGTACACAGACGTTTTTGGCGGCTCATCCGTTCAACCGGCAGATGTTCAATTCAGGGCTGTAGCCCTATCAGCCAGTATTACTACCGTGTGGCCATCGTATGCCACTACCGGCAACGAGTGCGCCCGTATTATGAAGGTGACCCCCAGTGCTGGGTCGCTTACGGTTACGCTGCCTGATGCTCGTCTAACCAGCGCAGGTATGGATGTGTTGTTTGATAACCCTAGCGCAACTTCATTTGATGTGCTGGATGCTGCAGGTGGGGTCATCTGCTCAGTGGACGGGGGCCAGGTTAAGTACTTGTATCTGAGTGATAGTAGTACGGCTGCAGGCACTTGGAGGGTCACTCTGTTCGGGGTTGGGTCCTCCGCGGTAGACGCTAGTCAACTCGCAGGTTATGGTGTAAAGGCCATTTCTAATACCCTGAATTTTGCACCCGTGGTCACTGAGATTTCCAGTGATACTGCGGTTACTTCAGCTGACCGTGCCAAAGTATTCGTGTGGACCGGTGGTTCTGGCACATTGACACTCCCAACTACAGTAGGGTCTACCAGCGACTTTGTAATTGAGGTTCATAACCAGGGGTCCGGGACACTCACTGTAGCAACCACTGGTGGTGTGACTATCGATGGTTCGTCCACAATATCGCTGGTGGTTACCGAGTCTTGTCTTATTCACATGGGTCCAACTGACTGGTATACGGTAGGTCGGGGGCGTAATGCGCAGTTCAACTTTACACAGCTGAATAAGGTTGTTACGGGAGGAACCACAAACCTAACCCTGACCGAGGCTTCCAATGTGGTGCAAACCTACACAGGGACACTGCTCTCAAACCAAACGGTTAACCAGCCCGCTGTGGTCCAAGTTTACTACGTTAGCAATAGTACCTCTGGGGCATATACGCTGACCTTCGGATGTGTAGCAGGTGGAACTACTGTAACCGTTTCGCAGAGTCAATCCGCCATCTTGTTCTGTGATGGAACCAATATTATCAACGCAAACACCTCGCTCGCAGGGGGTATTGCCACTATCATCTTTGGGGCAGGCTCTGCAGCAGCCCCCTCTGTAGCACTTAACACCTCAGACACTGGGTTCTACAGTTCAGGATCCAATGAAATAGGTGTTGCCAATAATGGGGTCTACTGCGGGAAGTTTACCACCGGGGGTTACAAAGCGGAAACCACGGGATCCGCAGCGGTGCAGGCTATTTCTTCAGGAAGTTCTGCTGGACTGGTAGCCGATAGACCTGCCGGTAGTGTGGGTTCTCTGCGGCTCCGTACTGGGGGGACCGATCGCTGGGCTGTGGAAGCCACCACAACCGCCGAGAGTGGGGGCAATGCCGGGTCTAACCTGGCCCTGAACGCCTATAGCGATGCTGGGGCGCTACTGGGAACCGCCCTCACTGCAGTGCGCAGTACTCAAGTGGTAACTTTCACGCAGCCGCCCGTGCTAACCGGAACCTCCATTACGGGGGTTCCTATTTCAACAGGCGTGTCCGGCCTTGGCGCTAACGTGGCCACATTCCTGGCCACCCCGTCCAGTGCAAACCTCGCGGCAGCACTGACAGACGAGACGGGTACGGGTGCTGCGGTGTTTGCCAACAGCCCCACCCTAGTGACGCCTGCCCTGGGGGCAGCTACTGCTACATCGCTAACGCTTACTACCGACTTGGCAGTGGCGGATGGTGGAACAGGGCGGTCAACCGGAACTACAGCCTACGCGCTTATCGCCACGGGCACAACCGCAACGGGAGCGCAACAGACGCTGGCTAGCGGAGCCACTACGGAGCTGCTAGTAGGCGGTGGGGCTTCAGCCCTGCCCGTGTGGACCACGGCTACAGGTTCGGGAGCTCCCGTTCGGGCCACCTCCCCCACACTGGTGACGCCAAACATAGGTGTTGCCACAGGTACGAGCTTCCAGGGCATTATCGGGAATGTGACACCTGCAGCGGGCACATTCACCACGCTGACCAGCACTGGCAACGCAGCCCTAGGCGACGCAGAAGCTACCGACACCCACGCCATCAAAGGTGCCACAACCCTGCTTGCCAACAGCTCAAGCGCAGCCCTGACAGTCACTCAGACGGGAGCTGGCAACGCGTTTGTGGTGGAAGACTCGGCTAGTACGGATAGCACGCCTTTTGTGATTGATGCGAGTGGTAACGTTGTTGTTGGCTATACGACAGCACAGACTGTAGCCAACCCTATTTCTGGTGCAGCCATGACCCCTACCTTTGGGGTCGTAGGGTCTGCGGCAACAGCCACACCAGCAATCCTTCGGATTGATACGTCGTCATCATCGCCTGCCGTAGTATTGGCGAAGGGTCGCGGGAGCATCGGTGCTGCAACCATAGTCGCCAGTGGGGATGGAACGGGCCGTTTGTCTTTTCAGGGCTATGACGGAACCAACTACATACCAAGTGCATTAATTTCGGCGGAAGTAGACGGCACCCCCGGCACCAACGACATGCCCGGACGCTTGGGGTTCAGCACCACGGCTGACGGCGCTAGTAGCCCGACTGAGGCTCTGCGGATTGATAGGTTGCAACAAGTTGGAATTGGCGGTACGCCCTATTCGGGTGTTTCTTTGTACATCGCAAAGGCGACAACAGGCGGCGTATCATCCGATGTCGTTGCTGCGAGCACAACAATAAAATCCGACGTTACGACCCGAGCAACGGTCTTCGGAACCTATACGGCAACCGAAGCTGAAGTCTTTACTCTGCCGAATCTGTATCACTTTTCAGCAGCTCAAAATACGTTTGGCGCGGGCTCGACAGTCACAAATCAGTTTGGGTTCTATGCCTATCCAACACTCACCGGAGCCACCAACAACTACGGCTTCTATTCAAATATCGCAGCCGCAGCTAACCGCTACAACTTTTATGCGGCTGGCACTGCTGGTAATTATTTTGCTGGTAGCGTGGGGATTGGTGGGACTGCAAACGCCTACAACAAGCTCTATATAGCAGGCACTCTACCAACTGGATCGAACGTAGCTAGGGGGGCGGAAGTAACTGCAACAATTCCGAGTGGTGCAACGTCTCAAGGGCTTGGTTTTTTGACCACATTGTCCACACAAGCTGCTGCGTTCGCCTTGACCAACATGCAACACTACGTTGCGGCGCAAGGTACCATTGGGGCGGCATCCTCCGTAACAAATCAGATAGGGTTTGAAGCTGCTTCCAGTCTAACAGGAGCCACCAACAACTACGGTTTCTACAGCAACATAGCAGCCGCTGCGAATCGTTACAACTTCTATGCTGCCGGTACCGCAAACAACTACTTCAACGGCTCGGTTCAATCCGACGCACAGATCCACGCACACGGGGCCACTGCAATCCCAGCAGGCGGTACGGCTGGGGCTGGTTTCAGGTTTTCCAGCACCGCCAACTTCGGCGTGTTCTTCGGATCAGGCGCACCGACGCTATCCGCTGCAAAAGGTTCACTGTACTTACGTTCTGATGGCTCAACAACCAACGACCGGATGTACGTGAACACGAACGGCAGCACCACATGGACTGCCGTAACCACAGCCGCATAAGGACACACCATGCAACAAATCAACCTGACCCTCACCCCACAGGAAGCCCAAGCCATCCTGAATGTGCTGGGCGACCTGCCAACCAAATCCGGCGCTTTCCCTTTGCTGCAGAAGTTGGCAGAGCAAGTGCAACAACAAACCAACCCCGCAAAGGACTAAGCCATGAGCAACACCTACGTTTACAAAGTCACCAACCTCGTGCGCGATGAGAACGGCATTGTCGTCACCGCAAGTTTCACAATTACCGCATCGGATGGTGTGGACAGTTTCACGCACAGCTACAACTTTGGTTTTGCGAACAACCCCGCAACGCCAACGCCTTTTGAAGAACTGACTGAAGCTAAGGTAATCGAGTGGATCAAGCGCGATGCAGGCACCGACAACCAGTTTGAAGCCAGTGCAGATGCTGAGCTGGCCGCGTACAAGCAGCGCAAAGCTGCCCCCGTGCTGACCGCTGGGGTGCCCTGGGCATGATCTACCTTTCGCCCCTCCTCAAGTCGCCTGACGACGACCGGGACTATCCCTACGTCCCGGTTGCGACCTATCCCGAGGTGTACCAGATGCGCCAGTGGTATGGCGACATCGAGGACCAAGGGGCGATTGGCTCCTGCACGGCCAACAGTGTGGTGTCCGCCTGCGAACTGCTGGTGGCGCAGCAGCGCGGGCGCTTGCGGCATCTATCCCGCCTGTTCAACTACTACGTCACTCGGGAGTTTGAGAGCCGGATTGGGCAGGAAGGCGCTGTGCTACGCAATGCTGTCAAGCAGGCAGCGAAGCTTGGTCTGCCGGACGAAGACCTGTGGCCTTACTACCCCAACAGTGTGGATGTGCGCCCGCCTATGGAAGTGTTCGCGGAGGCTGTAAAGCACCGCGTGCTGCGTTACGAGCGCATTCAGAACGGCACTGATGCAGAGGCTATCCACGCTATCAAGTCGGCCATTTCTGAAGGCTTCCCGGTCGTGTTCGGTATGCCGATTACACAGCAGTGGATCAACATGCGCGGGGGTGACAAGTCATACCGGGGCGTAACTGACAAAGACCCTGCAGTGGGGGCTCACGCTATGACGATCATTGGGTACTCGCCGGACTTTTTCATTGTGGAGAACTCCTGGGGCGAAGAGTGGGGTGACGGGGGACTTGGCTATATATCGACCACACTGGTGCGCGAGTTCTTTGAGGCCTGGGTGATTCGCGGGTTTGATGTTGAGATTGTCACTCCCATGCCTGCACCCGCCCCCACACCCGTCCCTACACCAACACCTGTTGCAAACAGGGACGTTCCCTTTGAGTGGCTTGTGGTAGGTGCAATTACGGTTCTACTGCTGCTTTTGTTCGTGTGAGGAGATGACTATGGTGACAAAACTAGACCACCCAGACCGCAGAACCCCTCCGGAAGGGTGGCATTTGGACAAGAAAGTTCCACTGTCTCTTATATTCGCCATGCTGGTGCAGGCTGGTATGGTTATAGTGGCTATTGCTGACATCAAGAAGGATGTGGAAGTGTTGAAGTCGCAGGTTGCTACGCAGGCTACGCGTGATTCACGTCAGGATGCCGATGTGCGGGACGCCATGAACCAACTGCGCGACACCCTCGCAACCCTGAACGCCAAGTTGGATCGCTTGATAGAGCGGGGTCAGAAATGACTGACCACGACAAACAAGTCCTGATGGATCGAATAGCCGCGCTAACCCTGTTAGTAGAAAGCCTTCGGAATGAGGTCCAAGAGCTTAGGGACATCTTTAGAAACTGCGCTTGTTTTGGAACCAAAGACGGGGAGTGGGGACTATGACGCCTAAAGAGTTAGCCATGTGTACTGGGGCCCGTATCGACCGGGCCACCGAGTGGTTGCCTCACATTGAGGCCGCCATGCGAGAGTTCAACATTAGTACGCCACTTCGACAGGCTGCTTTCCTGGCCCAAATCGGGCATGAGTCTGGCGGTTTGCATTGGTTGGTGGAACTGTGGGGTCCTACTATCGCGCAACAACACTACGAGGGTAGGGACGACCTTGGCAACACCGTGCCTGGCGACGGTCTGCGTTATCGTGGGCGCGGCCTGCTGCAGATTACCGGGCGGGCAAACTACCTGGCCACCGGCAAAGCGCTGGGGTTCGACTTGATCGCCAACCCCGAGAAATTGGCCGAGCCTGAGCTTGCATCCCGCAGCGCAGCCTGGTGGTGGAGCAAGCACGGCTGCAATGAGTTTGCAGACCGTCAGCAGTTTGTCTTGCTGACCCGGCGCATCAACGGCGGCACCAATGGTCTGGATGATCGTCAGCGCCTGTACGAGATTGCAAAGGAGGTGCTTCATGTCAAGTAATATGTGCCCAATTTGCAAGGAAAACCACAACCTGTCCCAGTGTCCCCGTTGGCGTATTCCCGAAGGGCTTGGTTTGGCTTTATTTTGGGTTCCAACCGTCCTTATAATTGTTATGTGCTACGCTGCCCTACTTAAACTGGTTTTTACAGTATGAGCTGGATTAACATCCTAAAGACCATCGCCCCAACCCTAGCCGCTGCGGTAGGTGGACCCCTGGCAGGTGCTGCCGTTACGGCTATTGGGGCCGCTATTGGTCTAGATAACCCCACCAAGGAAACTATCGAAAAGGCATTGCTCAAAGGCCAGTTGACACCCGATGCGTTAGCTCGGCTTCAGGAACTAGAATTAGACTATCAGAATCAGGAGCGAGAGCGGGGTTTCAAATTCTCTGAGTTAGAGTTCAAGGACAAGGATAGTGCACGGCAGATGCAGATCGCCACGCACTCAAGAATGCCCGCAATCCTAACATGCATGGTAACTGTGGGGTTTTTCGGTATCTTAGGTCTGCTGTTCTTCCACCCTGAACTCAAAGGTAATGAGATCGTAATGATTATGGTAGGTCAACTTTCGACCGTTTGGGCCGGGTGTGTTGCGTTCTACACAGGTACTACGTATGGTAGTGCAAACAAGAATGCCATGCTGGCAAATTCAACCCAAAGCAAGTGAGATAAAACATGGTAACACCATTGTCCCCCAGTGACCGAGCTATCGTAATTGAAAAAGCTAACGAGATAGCCTACCAGCAGGGTATCACTCCAGAGATGGCACTGTACAATTACGCCGTAGGTAATGGTTTGAGCTTAAGCGACTTGGATGTGTATATGGGGTGGCCCTCCAGTACGGCTGCAAACTGGGCCTATAATAATGGGGTTCTTCCGAGACCGCCTGCGCCTGCTCCAACGCCTGCTCCAACGCCTGCTCCAACGCCTGCTCCAACGCCTGCTCCAACGCCTACGGTGCAGCCATTGTCTCCTGAAGTTCAAGCGGCTGTGGTTGCACAAGCCCATACGGTAGCACAACAGCAGGGTATATCCCCTGAGCAGGCTCTGTGGAACTACGCACAGCAGAACGGCATCAGCAATTCCAATCTAGACGCCTATATGGGTTGGGCACCCAATACCACACTAAACTGGGCCGTATTGAATGGTCAGGCGGCAGCCCCGATGGGAAACTTCAACCCGACCATTAACGTAAGTACTCCGGCCCAGACTACTAACTTCAACCCGACCGTCAATGTTCCCGCCCCAACGGTGAACGTTCAGACTCCTACCAACAACTTTAATCCGACGTTTAGCCCCACCATTAACATGCCTGCGCCGCAGACAGTTAAACCGCTGGATGCCACTGCTAGGGCATCAGTTATCCAGCAGGCTACTGCACGTGCACAGGCTGCTGGAACTACACCAGAGTACGAGCTTTACAAGTTCTCTCGGGAGAATGGCATACCCATGTCCGATGTGGATACCTACATGGGGTGGGACCGTGGAACAACGCAGGGCTGGGCCTTGCAAAACGTAAACCTAATCAACCAATACACTCCTCCAGAGAAACAGCCGTTATTTAACCCAACCATCAATGTCCCTGCACAAACTACCAATGTTACAAATAACATCAATGTTCCGCAGCAAGCTGCTCCAACCGTTAATGTAAACTTGCCAACAGCCCCAACGGTAAAGGCGCTTTCAGCAACTGACCAGCAGTCCGTTATGCAGCAGGCGGTTGCGCGCGCCCAAGCCTCCGGAACGACTCCCGAGTACGAACTGTACAAGTTCTCCAGGGAAAATGGCATCCCAATGTCAGACATTGATACTTACATGGGTTGGGATCGCGGTACCACTCAGGGTTGGGCCCTGAAAAACGTGGACCTAATCAACCGGTATACACCGCCAGAAAAGCAGCCGCTATTTAACCCTACCATCAATGTTCCGCAGCAAGCGGCCCCTGTGGTTAATAACGCGATCAACGTTCCGGCTCCGACCATCAATAACGCCATTAACGTTCCGGCACCCACCGTAAACGTCAATATGCCAAAACCTGTAACGGTTCAACCGTTAGATGCAACTGCTCGTGCCTCAGTTATTCAGCAGGCTACTCAGCGGGCTCAAGCTGCGGGCACTACTCCTGAGTATGAGTTGTACAAGTTTGCTAAGGATAGCGGCATCCCCGCGACCGACGTTGACACGTATATGGGGTGGCCAACAGGTACAACACAGGGTTGGGCCCTGCAAAACACCGCGTTGATTAACCAGTACACTTCAAAGGCCAATACCCCGCCAGCCATCCAGCCACTATCCGCAGAAGCTAAAGCCTCGGTTATACAACAGGCGCAAGCTATCGCGGGGCAGCAGAATATTAGCCCTGAGCAAGCCCTGTATAACTACGCTAAGACCAACGGTATTGATAGCGCAGATGTAGATACCTACATGGGGTGGCCTACCGGAACTACCGCCGCATGGTCTGCAAAGAACTCACTACCTCCCTTAGTTAAATCGGCTAGCACCTTGGCGTCTTCGGTTGCTACGCCAGGCACCTACAATCCGGGGTCCTCGGTTATCAAGCCACTGGACGAGGCCACTCGTAATTCAATCATTGCACAAGCAACCAATGTAGGTCGTCTGCAGGGCATCACCCCTGAGCGGGCACTTTACAACTATGCACAGACGCAGGGGTTAAATAATCAAGATGTAGACACATACATGGGGTGGCCTACAGGAACTACTCAAAACTGGGCCTCTACCAACCTGTCGACGGTACAGGCAAATCCGCTAGCAACCTCACAAGCTGGGCCCTTGTCTACTGCGCAACCGGCCCCGTATCAACCGCAGTATAAAATGCCCGTCCTGGGAGCCCTGTACCAAGGGCAGCAGCAACAGATAGCTTCTACCCCTCCTGCATTTAACTTTCAATCTCAACCGCCTCAGCAACCTGGGGCTCTTACCAACGTCATAAGTGCCCCGTAATATGCAAGACTTCACATACACCCAGCTGTTAACGCTCTTGCCACAATACGCAGAGCGATTTGACGATGCTTTTCAAGACCAAATTCCAACTTTCATTTCTTTGGCTGAGAATCGGATAGCCACTGACCTGAAGCAGCAGGGGTTCCAATCAGTTGTGACCGGTACTCTACCCCTTACCAGCAGTATGGAAAAACCAGCCTTCTGGAAGGAGACCATAAGCTTTATGTATACCAATTCAGATGGGGAGAGCACACCTCTGTTCCTTAGACCGCTGGAGTACTTACGCAACTATTGGCCTAACCGCAGTCAGACCAGCACCCCGAGGTTTTACGCTGACTACAACGCTACCCACTTCCTGTTTGCCCCCACCCCTGACACCGCCTACACCTTTGAGCTTGTCTACTATGCTCGCCTACAACCACTAGGTCCTACAAATGATAGCAACTGGATGACTCTCAACGTCCCCCAGGCCCTTTTGGCTGCTTGCATGGTAGAGGCCTGCAGGTTTATTAAGAATGCTGGCAGGCAAGAGGTGTGGGAAGCCGCATATACCTCTGCTAGCGGATCTCTCAAGGGTGAGAACTCTGAGCGTCAGGCGGACCGCACCACTGTATACACAAGGCCGTAGGTCATGGACGAAATTTACACCTTCAAATCTATGACGGGTATCCGTAGGGATGGTACGGACCTAGATACCGCATACTTTACCGATGGCGAATGGGTTCGTTGGTATCGTGGACGTACTAGGAAAATCGGCGGATACCGAGCGATGTCCCTTCACGTGAACCACCCCGTCAGGTCGCTATACCTTGACAGTCGGAGCGGAGTCAACTCCACACACCTGTTCAGCCAGTGGGGGGTTCAGCGGTTGACCTTTGACAATACTGGGGCCGGTGTAAACATCGAGGACCGAACACCGATCGGGTTTACCGTTGACCCTCTGCTTACTTGGACCCAGTCCACTATGTACTCAAGTACAGGGGGATCTTATTCAGCTATTATTGCAGCATCAAGCCCGGATGTGCTGGATATTTCGAGTGACTCGGAAGGCTACGTCTATGCTGGGAATGTGGCCTCAAATGATCCCCTGGTTAAGGTGTCGGACGGATCCGGGGACATCCGAACTAGTGGGGGCGTGTGCGTGCTACAACCCTTCCTGTTTGTGTATGGGTCTAATGGATTGATTCGCAATAGCAACGCTAATGACTTCTCTACAGCCACAGGGTGGACCACGGGTGGTGCTAACCTGGCGGTCAGTAATAACGTGGCCGGAACCAAGGTTATTTACGGAGCGCCACTACGCGGCGGCGGGCAGTCCCCCGCAGGGTTGTTCTGGGCCTTGGATTCCTTGATCCGTGTGTCTTTTACCGGAGGCACCGGAATCTGGTCCTACGACACTTTGGCTAGCCCAACTACCATACTCAGTAAGAAAAGTGTGGTCGAGCATGATGGTAAGTTCTTCTGGCCTGGAACCGATCGCTTCCTGTCCTATACGGGCGTAGTACAAGAGATTCCCAATCAGATGAGCCAGAATTACTTTTTTGACAATCTAAACTACGCACACCAAAACAAGGTGTGGGGTACCAAAATTGCAAAATGGGGCGAGATCTGGTGGTTCTATCCACGGGGAACCGATACCGAATGTGGCCATGCTATCATTTGGAATTACAGAGAGAATACCTGGTATGACGCGGTCAAGAAGCGCACGGCGGGATCTCCGCCCGGAGTCTTTCGCTTCCCCATCTGGGCCGGTCACGAGGACCCTGCGGAAACCACCCGGCTAAAAACGGGGGTTCGTTTGACTACTAGTGCGGCTACGCTAACTGGGTCTCCTGTTTTAACATTCACGGATACCACGGGAGTGGTTGACGGCATGCTGGTCCACGGTACTGGGGTAGTCTATGGGTCGTTAGTCCTCTCACATACAGCCACTGATGTGACCCTGGATACAAACACCACAGGCGTTGCTTCAGACACCACCCTGAGTTTTACCAGTATGACTACAGGTTTTGTTCCCGGATATACCGTAACTGGGGGGACATCTGGGGCTACGGGGGTCGTCTGTAAGGTCTTGGACACTAGCCTAAATGTTGAGAACGTTTCAGGCACCTTCGTATCCGGAGAAACGATTACAGGCATTGCATCTGCAACCGCAGTTATACAGGAAGACCCGGTAGACCAAACTTTAGTTTGTCAATACCAACATGAGTATGGCTGGGACAAAACTGTTGAGCAAACAACCACTCCTGTGGTTAGCTCATTCACTTCTTGCAACTTTGGTATTTCGGTCGGAACCCCTTTTGACGACGCCCCAAAGGGTCTCGATGTAATGACTAGGCTGCAAAGGATTGAGCAAGATTTCCACCAATCAGGGGATATAACCTTAGAGGTCTTGGGTCGCTCTTTTGCGCAAGACTCTGACACTGTGCTTAACACTTACACGCTAACCCCAACTAGCTCCTTCCAGGATACTGTGGATCAGGCACGTATACTGAAGCTAAAATTCATATCAAATTCACTAGGTGGTTTCTACGAAGAAGGTCAAATGATGATAAAGCTCTCACCAGGAGACGAAAGGTCCACCAAATGATTCCAGCAACTTCATTATTGCCGGAACCCGGTAACCTTAGTTTTATGCAATGGGGTGCTATTGCTGCCGAACAATTAGCACAATATGGCGTTGCAACGCCGTATAATGAAGAGTCGTGGAAGACGTGGGTGTGTGCGCTGTTTTATGTGCCTGAACTAGTCTCAATGAATATCCCCTCGGCTGACCAATTCGAAGATTGGAAAAACTGGGCAAATCAATTTATTGGAGCAGTGAGGTAACAACTATGAGCGATTGGGAATATGGATTCTCACCTGAAAACGATCTTCTGTCGTACTTGGACGCAGACCCCCGAGTAGAGGGGTTTCCCGTCGACTCGGGGTTCGACCTCCGTACAAGCCCTGCTTTTGAATACACAGAGTCTTTCGTTCCCCCTACGGTATCTGACGAGTCCCCCTGGATTTCCAACTATAAGTTTGGGGACCTTACTCCGGAGGAAGAAGCGAAACTAACCGAGTCGCTTAGACTATTTGGGGCTATCCCACCTGATGCCCCAACCACCTTTACTAGCCAACCAACCTTTACGGATAGCTTCAAAAAGTTTGCAGAAGTTCTTGGGTTGACTAACAAAGATGGAAGCTACGACTGGAGGAAAATCATCGGCTTAGGGGCCGCAGGGGTTACAGCTTATGATACGCTCAACCGTAAGACTGCCCCAGTCAAAACGGCAGCGCAGCTGGCAGCCTCCCTGCCAAGTAATGCACCCCCGGGGTTTAGCCAGGGAGCCCTGTCTGCCATGCAGACTCCCCTACGGGCTGGAACCCAGCTTCAGAGAGTTGCTGCAGCGGATATGCCCTCCCCCCTACGAGCAACCTACGCTGACGGCGGGGCTGTGGAACCACTGGGTGTGTTAAGCCAATTGCTGGGTGGGTTAGTTCAAGGACCGGGCGGTGGTCAGGACGATCAAGTTGAAGCCAGGTTGTCCCCCGGTGAATATGTGTTCGACGCTGAGTCGGTATCCATGCTGGGTGATGGTGACAATGCTGCAGGCGCTAGGAAACTAGATGAACTGCGAGCGGCTATGCGGGAGCATAAGCGGTCCGCCCCGCCTGACGAAATTGCCCCTAGATCCCTCGGCCCACTTACTTACATGAAAGGAGGTCGTTGCGATGGCTGATCTAACCGCTCCAGTTGCTGCTGATCCAATTGATTCTAATCAGGCAGTAAACAAAGATCTTCCGGCTTGGTACCAGCAGTACACTGCTAATTTGGGCGCGCAAGCCTCTGGGCTTGCACAAAACCTGAATCAACAAGCGCTACCTGCAGCTAGTGTGGCCGGTTTTAACCCGCTTCAGCAGCAGGCGTTCCGACAAGTTGCATCTGCACAGGGGCAAACACAGCCCACATTGCAGCGTGCCCAAAATCTGCTAGGGGAAATTGCCCCCACATCAGCGTCCATGGTGGACTATGCCCAGGGTGCTGTGGGTGGACCTGCACTGATGACAGGAAACGCCATTCAACCATGGGCGCAGGGGGCTCAGGATGCCGCATCCGGGTCTGCGCAGGAATGGACTAATCAGTACCAGAAGTACATGAGTCCGTATACGCAACAGGTTGTAGATAATATAGCCCGGTTGGGAAAGCGTAACTTTGAAGAAAATATTATGCCAGGGGTAAACCTGTCCATGATTGGCGCAGGGCAGTTCGGGTCTACCCGTAATGCAGATATTCTGAGTCGAGCTGCTGTGAGTGCTGCTAATGACATTACAGGTCAGCAAAGCAATGCACTCCAGGCTGGATACCAGACCGGGGCCGGGATCTTTGCACAAGACGCTGCACGCCGACAACAACAGCAACAGATGCAAGCTCAGACTGCCCTGGCGGGCGGAAACCTGATGCAGGGCGCCTTAAGTGCAGATGCCTCTCGAGTTCAACAGCAGGGTCAGCTGCAGGCGCAAACTGCCCTGAGTGGGGCTGGGGCAGCTACAGGTGCCCTAAATACAGCCGCGCAAGGGATGGGTGCCCTAAGCCAGATGCAACAAACCGCGCAAAATACCGACGTGCAGTCCTTATTGAACATCGGAAATCAGCAGCAAGCACTACAGCAAAAAGCCTATGACACTGCCTTTGCTAACGCAAATCTAGCTCGTACAGATCCCTGGACTCAGCTTATGAATCAGCGAGACGTTATGCAAGGAATCCAGCTGCCATCGCTGACTACCTCCGCAACTAGCGGAGCCTCTGGTTTGTTTAGTCCTGGGGCTCTAACGGCTGCCATAGGCGCCTATGGCTTAGTTCAGGGTGCCAAATAAGGAACTACCATGTCACTGTCAAGCGCCTTTTCCACACAGGCTCAAATGCTGACCCCCGCGCAGTTAGCCTTGATTGAGGAAGATTATGCCAAGAACCCTAACCCTGCTGGAGGTCCTCCCACTGTGGTGGTAGACAATAAGTATCGAGGCCCACTATACGCAGGTGACCAAGTAGCTGAGGAACCCGGGGCCAAACTGATAGGGCCAATCGGGTTACCTCCTGCAGCTGCTGCGCTCGCCGAGGCCGGAGCGTTGAGTCGGGTGCAGCTGCCTGAGTCCGCATCAGAAACCCCCGGGGCCTTAAGCGCAGTTAAACCTCGTGAGCAACCAATTGACATAAACGCCCTTCTGCGTCAGTATGTACCAGAAGATGACTCACAGTCTAAGTACCTCGCACTAGCCGCAGGATTGTTGGCCCCCACAAGAACCGGTCGACTGTCTGAGCAGGTTCATAATGTGGCGGCGGCTATGCAACAACAACGGGCTGAGCAGGAGAAAACACGGGCGCATTATATCCCGCTAATTATGCAACAAGTCGCAGCGCAACAAGCTCGTGAAGAGCAGAATATGTACCGTCTGGAAGCGCAGCGTCAGGCACAACAGGCGCAGGAGTTCATGGCTATGCAATCTAGAGCAGAACGCGCACATCAGAATGACCTCCAACGTCAAGCCGATAAGGCTCGGGCAGATGCAGACCGGACCTCTCGTGAGAATATAGAAGCTAACAAGCGTTCAGCTACGACCATGCCTGCAGTCAATACCGTAGAGCCAGTCCTGGGGGTTCCGGTTCCTACCGTACTACCGTGGGCCAACCAGTCGAGCCAAGTTAACGCTGATAAAGTTCGAGCTGCAGAGGTAGCACATGGTACTAAAGAGGTGGAAGCAGACGCAGATCAGGCTAAGAAATTAGTGTCGTATGCACAAGATGCACAAAGGTTTATGCAGCTTAACCAAAAAGTTGACACTGGGGGCATAACCGATAAGTTTGCCCCAGGTAGGTGGGTACAGTCTTTTGGTCCTGAATACGCCGAAATGCAAGCTATTACAGCAAAAGTTGTTCCTACGCTGCGGGAACCTGGTTCTGGTTCAACTTCTGACTTTGATATGCGTATGTTTGAGCGTGGGACTATTGGTGTTGATAAGCCAAAACCTGCCAATGATGTTATTGCGCAAGGGTACATTAGCCGAGCAAAAAATGCGCAGGATTACGCGGACTTCCGGGCAACATACCTTGAGCAAAATGGGACCTTGCAGGGGGCTAATAAGGAGTGGTCGCAATACCTGAATTCCAATCCCATTTTCGACCCAACCTACCCAGAGGTGCCCCGCCTAAATGACAAACGGGTTCCCTGGAGGGATTATTTTGCAGCTAAGCTGAATAAAGCCCCCGCGCAACTTCCCGGGGTTGATCCGGTGGCAGCCGCTAAGGCCGAGCTAGCCCGTCGGCAAGGAGCTAAGTAATGGACCTATCAAAACTTTCTGATGCAGACCTGAAGGCCATGGCCGCAGGTGATATGTCCAAGGTGTCTGAGGAAGGACTTAGGATTATCGCGGGTCAACAACCGAATAAAGCACCCACCACAATGAGTCCTGACATGCCGGGACCTTGGGAAGCTTTCCTGATCGGGGCCGGTAGGACTACCGACCGTCTTGGGAAGGGTATGCAACAGCTATACTACGGCTCTACGGGGGACAAGGCATCCCAAGCAAGGTTGAAAGCACAAACTGAGGAAGAAGATCGCCTGTACAAACCCCTACAGGAAGCCCGACCTATTGCCACTGGCCTGGGTGAATCTCTCCCCTCTATGGCAGTCCCTGTGGGTGGCAGTGCTACACTGCTGGGGAACATGGGTAGGATGGCCTTGGCCGCAGGTGCCCCGGCTGCCTTGGAGTACGGATCAGCCAAAGAGCGAGCCACCCGAGCTGGTACGGCTGCTGCGGCAGCTGGAATGGCCCCGGCAGGGCTAGCCCTATTAGGGGCTACCGGCAAGACTGCTAAGGCCTTTGTGGAACCGTTATACGCCCCCGGGCGGGAGGATGTAGCTGGGCGGTTGCTAAACCGGTTGGCCGGAGATGACGCACCTAATGTCATAGCTAAGCTGAAAGCGGCACAGCCCTTGGTTCCGGGGTCTATGCCTACCGCTGCTGAAGTAGCCGAGAATGGTGGGATTGCGGCTTTCCAGCGTATGGCCCAGGGAGCCAACCCCACCGATTACACTACGCGGTTCATGCAGCAGGCATCTGCGCGTAATGATGCCCTGCGAAGTATTGCCGGAGATCCCGTGGCTATGGAGGCGGCACTTGCAGCTCGCAAGGCAATTACCAAGCCTATGTATGACCAGGTTACTAATGCGTTCTATAAGGTAGACGACACCCTGGATAATCTTCTGGAACGCCCTATCGGTCAAAAAGCTCTGGTAAGGGCTAGGACCATAGCGCAAAATGATAGCCGTCCCTTTGAATTGCACACTACGTCCAGCGCCCCGTTTAGTGGAGTCGGGGGCGGCAAATCGGATACTAACCGATGGATCGGGGGGCAGGGTGTGCAGGACATCAAGATGGCGTTAGACGACATGTTGCGGGATCCAACTGCGGGGATTGTGGGAAAAGAGCGAGAACAGGTGGACCGGGTCAGGGGTGCATTGATTGACTGGATGGAACGGGCCAACCCCGATTTTCAAACTGCTCGGCAAACCTACGCTAAGATGTCGCAACCTATCAACCAAATGGAAGTAGGAAAAGAGTTGCTTAAGAAGTTGCAACCTGCGCTGTCAGACTATGGCGCATTGGGGAAGGAAACCGGCGCAACCTTTGCAAGAACTCTGCGTGATCCCGAAAATCTAATCAAGGCTTCTACTGGTAGGCAGCGAGCTGTTGACCTGGAGACCCTGATGGGTCCTCAGAAGATGGGGGCGCTAACCGCTATTGGGCAAGACTTAGCACGTAAATCCAATGCCCAAAGTCTGGGTGGAAGTCTCGGATCGGATACCTTTCAGAAGTTGGCAATGAATGATATTGCTGCGCAATCGGGTGTCCCTAGCATGGTAGGCCATATGCTAGAAGCCCCTGGTATTCACAGAGCCCTGAATTGGGTTTATAGGAATGCCGACGAAAAGATGCAACGTGAAATAGCGGAGGCTTTACTAGACCCGGCTAAAGCCGCCAAGCTTATGGAAGGTGCTCCTGGGTTTATGCAGAAGCACCCGGAACTTGCAAATGCCCTAAAGCAGGTTGCTTACAGAGCGTCCCTTGTGGGAGCACTTTCTGCTACGCAATAACTTTTCAAGCCATCGAATAAGCCCCCAGAAGATGGGGGCCACAAAGCATACCATAAGAACGGTTGCTAGTATCCTGTATTCACTCACGCAAGACCCTTCGGAACAGGCTTGTCTGCACCCGCATCCCACTCTTCCCCGCACATTGTGCATCGCACGGGATGCGTCGTCGTGTTCCTGTCAGGGTTCAGGTTGTTACCGTGCCCGTCGTGGATTGGCGGGTAGTAGGCCAGGGTTGTCATGCTCGGGCCGTTCTCAACGATGCGACATTTGTCGGGTGTATCGCATTTCATTTCAAAAGCTCCCTGATTGCTATGGCGCACTCTTCTGCACTTCCCCACGCAACCATTGGGTCGCGGGACATGGCGTCTAGGTTTTTGCAAACTTGGATTGCTTCCTCAAGAGCCTGCTTGCGGCACAGCGCGCCGTATTCGCGCGTTTGATCTGCTGTGTATTGCTCATCGAGGTCGCACGTGTGGCACAGGGTTGGCGGCAGTGGTGGCAGGTTGGTCATTCCACAACCTCCGCAAGCTCCGCGCAAACCATGAATACGTGTGCCATGCCGGCTGGGAGCATGGAGTACGCAACCACCTCAAACATTTCCAGTTTTGTAGGCATATCTCCCGTGCGATAAATCCTGGGTGTTGGCTCTGACTGGATGGTGAGACTCCACTTCCTATCTCCGAATGCTCCACGCAAAACGACTGGGCACACGGTTGGTGCATTTAATGGTGTTCCGTTCATTTCAAATCACCCCCATACTGCTCTGCAATACGCTTGCAGAGTTTGATTAACTTATCCGCTGCCTGAGCTTCCTCTTTGCTCAGTTCTGCGAGATTTCCTTCAATATCGTCCAGCGCTTCAAGGCAGTCTTTGAGGTCAGGCAGCGTGTTCTCAAAGCGGCAATATTGCATGTTGCTCATGCCGCACCTCCCTCTTGTGCCCATCGGGCCGCTTTGTGTGCCAAGAAAAACGCCTGCGCACAATTTATCCGTGATGACCGGATGTACAAGGCGCCATCAGCGTCGTAGCCCACGATTAGCACATCAGCAAGGTGCTTGGATTCAGCGTCAACCAGGGCCGATTGAAGTGCCTGCTCGGCTGTCATGGTTGTTGTGGCAGGCAAGCGGATTAGGTTGGTCATGTCTTCTCCCCCGGTGCAGCGCGCGCTGCGTCGATTGCAGCATCAAGGTCACAGCATTCCTTCTCAAACCTTTTTGGGTCAAGGTAGCCCCTACCTGGAACGGTAGCAGAGCCGAAAAATGCATGTCCGATACGGGTGACCATCGAGGGCTTGACCTCTCCCGCTATAGACGGCTGCATCCGAACCTGCAGGCGCAGGCGCAGCCACTGGTACCGCTCTGCATCAGCCCGCAGCCGTTCGTTCTCGGATCTGAGTTCGTTAATTTCGGCTTGCATCGCCCCGCCGACAGCGCCACACGCTTGCACGTGCTCGGTGTTACCAAGGCGCTCTTGCCAGGTTTTGATGTTGCTCATGGCGTCTCTCCTGTTGCTTTTTTGATTGCTGCGCGGGCGTTTTCAATCGTGCCTTGCATAGCTTGGTAGTCGTATTGCTCCATTCGCCACAGTGCACCCTTCAACGCCTCCAGCAAATCAGGCGCTGCAGAAATTAGTTGCGCATCTGCCTTATCACACCAAGGGGGTCCGCAGCACCCACACCCATCAACAACTTGTTTGTCATCAGAGGTTAGCTTGAAATTGTTACCGTCATTTGAAAGCTCATAAGACCAAGGCCCCGGTGTGTGCTTTGTGCTCATGCGTCACCCCTCACCGTAGCCGTCGCCGTAGCCGTCGCC